>Ga0208767_1000081_pt1 | contig 58349 bp, 75 predicted proteins | sample VirMetDEL_Mar_21_FD_184514 | JGI IMG/M metagenome (GOLD analysis project Ga0208767, IMG submission 184514) | Aqueous microbial communities from the Delaware River and Bay under freshwater to marine salinity gradient to study organic matter... | ecosystem: Environmental > Aquatic > Marine >...
GACACGGTAGACGAAAAGATCCTACAGGCCCTAGAAGACAAAAACATACTGGCTGGTAAGGTTCTTGGGGAAGAGGTTAAAGGCTGGTTAAAATGATATACAGTACGATATATCCAAGTTTACTCTCTAAGCGCTTAGGCCTTTGCTGTAGCCGACGCCTTTGACGTAGGTCAAAACCTCGCCCCGCGGCTTGTCCGCTATGCTGCAATGCACCCAACCGGAGTTCGGGTTTCCGGGCATGTAGCATTCCAAGATAAGCTGGTCAAAATCAAGGTTGTCTTGAATCCACTCAGCTAGCGCCAAGTTGTCAACGCTTGGTACTTCAAAGTCCGCCGCCTGCCCTTTTGCATGTTGGGACTTTCGACTGCTCCCGATTGCTTCACAAAGCTCCGGTGACCGGTATCCGGACGACGGCGAGAACGCGACCCCGTAATGCTCGCGAACAGGTTCCAATATATCTCTGCACACTTTTTCTAAATAAGCCATTTGAAAAGCGTCAGGAGTGTTTTCAATTCCTAGACGGGCGGCGGTCTGGCTCTTAACAAGTTCGCGCAGTGTAAAGTGTTCGGACAGATTCATTATTTTCTTCCGTAAAGAGACCCGATTCCATTTTGCAGAGGGACCGCACCTCCGCGAGCGTAAAGACCCGCTTGACCGGCAATTCCACCAGTAACATCAACCCCGGTTTCTTCTTCAACGGCACCCGTAAGCCCTGTTACGTCCGATAAAGCGGAAAGTCCCTGAGACGCAATTACGCCACCCAACGGGCCCAAGCCTAATACGCTCGTTGCGAGACCAATCGGAGAAGGGTCAATTAAACCGGCAAACGCCTGACCGGGAGTGACCCCGAAAGTTTCAGAAAAACTGGCGTTGCTCTCCACAGGGCTGGCGGGATCGACAAAACCGGGGTTTTCTACGTCTTCTAAGCCGATAAAACCGGTCGAAAAATCCGTTGTCTCACCCGGCCCTTCCTTGCCGGGGCTTCCCCACCCTTCAAAACCGGCTCGGCCCGCCGCCGACTGAGCCTCCGCCGCTTCTGCCGCTTCTGCGGCGTTAGCGTCGGCTTCGTCTTGAGCCTCTTGGCTAGTCGCTTCGCCCTCGTCAACGCCTTCGCCTCCGCCGCCTCCGCCGCCTCCGCCGTCGCCGCCAAAGCACCACCGGAATTGATCCTGCCACTCGCCACTTACGTGGTGACGGCTTTTCTTATATGCTTTTTCAAGTAGCCAGAGCGCGTCCATTTTCTTTTCTCTTCTGTATGAGTTTGAATACACCCGGCGTCCAACGCGCATGACCGCCTTTAGCAGGCCGCCGCCAAAGAGCGCCGTCTTTAGGGTAAAGATGAAGATACCTGTCTGTCAAATCGTCTTGAACTTTACGAGCTATTTTTGCGGCGTTACTGAACGGAGCAACAAAATCGATGACCCACAAAGTGCCTTCCCCGCAATCCGTGGCCCAGTCGCTAGGCTGGAGCTTTCTCGTGCCGTCAAGATAACCCTGCTGCGCGACGTCGGTCAGAAACGTGTGCGAGTACAGGCCTTCTATTGCCCCAACGTCGTTGTAAAACAGTACCATACGTTTGTTTCTCAGAGCAGGAAAGACAAGCCGCTCAAGATCCTTCAGGTAAAAGTTTCGATGAAGCTCGGACTCCAGAAGCAAGTCTATGGCGTCACAGAAAGACTTCCTGTCTTGGAACATTAGCCCACGTTCCTACCTGCGCCCAGTATTGGGTCATTCGGGAACAACGTCGCCAAGCCTTGCCGCTGTTTTGGATTAGCTTGGCCCGTGGGCCGCGGAGCGGGGGCCGGGGCTGCCTCGGTAAGGCGCTGAGCCAAGGGCTTGAACTGCGGAACTTGGACCGAAGATTGAGGTCCGGGTACGGGCTGCGTGTTTGATCGTCCCGAAAATCCGGGCCTGCGAAGGGCACCACTTCGGGGAGACTCGGGAAGAGGAGAACCTCTTTCCTCGGATTCGTTAGCTTCTCTGAGAACCGCTTCCGTTCCGTAAACGAGCCCCCGCTTAGTCGGCCCAATGATACCAGCCCGCTTCATCTGGTCTGCAAAAACCCGTAAGAACCCGCTAGGGGTCTTTTTGTCTTGTGCGGAGTCCCGCATCACTTTTGTAAAAACCGCAAGCTCTTTAGGGTCTTGAAAGAGCATTACAAGTCCGTCAAAAGCCCTAGCTGCTTTCGCATCAATAAGAACTTGTTGAGCCAAGTCTGCACCGTAACCGGGGATTTGTATGGACCCGCCGCCGCCAAGAAAAGGCGCTATTTTTGAAATAGCTTTTTGAAACGCACCCCCCATGAGAACACCAAAGGTTCGAGCGCCCTTTCTTGCTAGGACACTGTCTCCGCCTATGTCGGCCAAACCTTCTTTAGATAAGTCGCGCTGTAGCTTCATCAAGCCGTCAAAGGATCGCCCAACGCCTTCAAACTCTTGGGAACTGATAACGCCGCTATCCTTCATCCACTCCATAAGGGAGGGCATTCTTACCTCGGCTCCCGGCGTTTGAGGGGGCTCAAAAAGAGTTGCGTACAACGCCTGATAGTCTCCCCCGGCATCACTTGAAAACTTAGCCTTGTCTTTAGCGTAGTCGAAAACAAGGCTTTTAAGTCCTTTTCGAGCATCCCCTACTAAGGCCTCGGCAAGCCGTCGAGCGTCGGACTCGCCATAACTCTCAAGGTTTATTCCAAGCTCTTTAGATAATCGGTCTACACCTATACCTGTTTTTTTTGCTTCTTCAATCAAGGCCCGTGGGTCTTGCTCGGCCCTTTTTTGCATGTCCGTAATGGGGTCGAGCATTTCGTCCCAAGCAAGCCTTCTGTCTTTAGTTTTTTGACCATCAATACCTTTAATTAAAACCTGCAAAAAGTTTACGTCGTTACCGCCTCTGGCAAACTGTGACCAGACCTTTTGCTGGTCGGTTATAATGTCGTCCAGTTGGTGAGACACAGTATTTCGATCAATGTCTACGTTAAGGGCGGCCAAATCCTCTAACTGTTTTTTCAGACCCGGGGCAAGATTTAAAACGTCTTTTCGTTTGTTCAGTATTTCTTCAATCACCTTGCTTGGAATAATTCTTAGGTTTTCGCCTTCTTCTATTCGGCCCTCGTCTATCAACATTTTACGAAGTGTCGGGTTCAGCGCCGCACTAGCCGCTTTTGTTTTTACAATGGCCCCAAAAACTAAGTTGTCCACGAGAGCGTCTATGCTGGGAGGAACCTCGACGCCTTCTGGAGCGCCTGCCGCAATCTCGCTTGCTTCGTCAGCGGTCACGCCCGCAGGAACATTACTTCCTCCGGGAAGAAACTCTGTGTCCGGCAAAGAGGGGTTTTCTTCAAACTTTCCCGCCAGCCGAAGTTCTTCCATTCGTAGCGCGGTTTCGTCGCCAAGAGTTCTAAACTTCCGCATCAAAACATCTACGGGGGCCTTAACGCCTTGGCTATCCGTCGCCGCAATGTCTTTGAGGACGCCGCGTTGAAACACGTTCTTTCGCGCCTTGTAGTAAGACCGGGCAAGGCTAAAGGCGCTGGCAAGCTGCTCAGAAGTCATGTCGATGCCTTCGCGCTCTAGTCCTTCAACCATCATGCCTTCCTCTAGCTCAGAAGCCAGCCTACTGTCAAACAAAGCTGTTTGGTCGTCGTTTTTGCGGGAGTTAGCTAAAAGTTGGCTTCGAAGATTTTTAAGCGTTTGATAGTCGTAACCGTCGGGTATGTCATCGGGCGACGCCCCGTTTTTAATTTGGTCTTCTAGTTTTAAAAGCGAGCGCTTAGTCTCAAGAGCATCGGTCACGTTTGAATATGCGGGCGTGACTCCATCCGCCTCGGACAAACGCATTGCGTCGGCTCGAACTCCTTTAGCGATAGCCTCGTCCAAGATTGCAATTTTTTGTTCCAGTGAACCTGCGTCGTCAACTCTTTGGTTGTACGCGTCAAAAATAACACCGTTGGGACCGGCAAGCCTTGACGACTGGTCAGAAAGATTGTCTTGAGCTTTTACCAGCAACTCTTGTTGCGTAACCTGACCAAGTTGAACCTGCTTCCAGTCGTCATATTCTTTTCCAACCCGCTTTATCAGCGATACTGCGGCATTAGCTTCGGGAGAAAGAATAATTTGAGCTTCGTCTTTTGGAAGCCCTAAACCGTCAAGGTCAAAAACCGGGCCCTCTTCAAGGTCAAATTTTATTTTGTGGTCTTTTATGCCGTCGTACAGTCGATCTGCCGTCGCTTTTGTATTGTTATAGATTTGATCGTAGGCCTGAGAAACTCTTTCGGCCAACTGCTTAAAATCAAGATCGTCGCCTTGAACCTGTTTAAAGGCTTCTTGTATCTTCCCAACGCGGTCAAACACGGTGTTAACAAGGTTTTGAGTTTGCGCGGCGGCCAAAACCTCCGAGGCAAGACGATACCCTTCGCTAGTTCCGGTGTCGAAACCACTAAGCATATTCAAGAGTCCACGCGCCTGAATGTTAACGGCACCTTGAGTCTGCGCGTCAAAGTCCACGCCAGCCTTTTCTAGCTGCTGTACTATTGAGTTTAAAACAGGGTTCTTGCGTATTTCTCGAAAAGCCCTCGCAGAAGCCTCCGGATCTGTCTCGTCCGATGCAATCTTTAAAAGGTTTTCTAAAAACGCGTCAACCTCTTCGGGGCTTTCCATTCCCGCCTCTAGCTGATCCGCAGTAATGCGGGCACCCGCCAACTTCCGCTTGCTTTGATAAAAGGTAGAGAAAGCTTTCATTCTATCTCGTAAGTTTGGCTTGTCTCTTCCCGCTTCTTTCGCAGCCTGTTCAGCAAGAGGCGCAAGCTCGTTCTTAGTTTTGCCCGCAAAAGAACTTATGGCGGTAAGAAGAAGCTTAGACGGCACGAGATTAGCGCCAACCGCCAAGGCTGTCGGGGCTGCTACTTCGCCCGCTAGCTGCGCGGCGGTGGAGCCCGGAGCTTGCTTTGCTGCAATTGCACTTCCTGCAACGCTCAGACCCCCAACAGTCAGTTCTCCTGCGCCAGCAGCAATAGGGGTTTTCCGGTATGATTTGCCTACGCCGCCAACTAAATTTTCAAACCCCCGAAGAAACCGCTCAGATCGACCTAGCGTCAAATTAGCGCCCGCCGCCGCCGGAAGCTCGGAGAGAGCTTTCTGATGCAGCGCAAACCCAAGGTCTATTCCTTTCTTGCCGATGGCATAAGGAAGAATCGCGCCCTCTACAACTCCAGCGGTAGTTTGAGCCGCACGGACCTTTGCAAAGTCATAGGGGTTGTAAGGCTCTCTTTCGCCAAAAAGGGCCTTTCTGAACTGCTCACCCGCAAAGCCGCTAACTATTCCGCCACCTATCGTTGTGGCAACCGGCACCGCCACTCTGGCAAGGGCGCTAAAAGGCGATGTTCCCGGTATCATTCGTGCGCCTTTAGCCCCGGCCCGCGCCCCGGCGTACATACCGGAAGCGGCCATAAACGATTTGGGAGCCTCAATAGCTAGCTGTTCAAAAAAACCACGGTCTTGCACGTTAGAAAAGAGCTTAATAATTTCGCGGTCGCCCAGCTTGCGTTCTTCGGGAGGCAATCCCTTATACCCCGGTATTCTTTCGAAGATAGGAGCCGTGCCGTCTTGCAAAGAGCTATAAGTAAACAAACCTTGAAAAGGCTCCTTACCTTCGGCCTCAAGCGCCACTTGTTGCGCTAAAACACCGGGCGCGGCTGTGCCATATTCTGAAAAGGCGCTATCAATGTCGCCAATTTTGAATTGATAGGCGCTTTGTCTAAAGACATCCGGGGTAATGTCCGGTCCGCCAAAAGCAAGTTCCGTAGCATCTAGACCCGAAAACCCGGGATCAATGTATTCATAAGGCTCCGCTTGGTTCGTGGACGGCGGGCGAATAGTCACCATTAAGCGTCCCTGATCGTCAAACTGATCTGCGGGAGCCTGCTGCGCCGGAGCCTCAATAACGGGATCATCCGGGAACAGGGGCTCTGAAATTACCTCTACCACAACAACCTCCTGTTTCTAATTGGCTTGTTTCAGATCGATATAATCCGAAATGTAGGTGTAGTCGTTAATCAGTGCCGTAGCTAACCGAAGTCCCTTGGTCATCTCCGCAATGTCCGCGGGCTTACTTATCTTACCGCTGGTTATCTGATCTACCGCAGCATCTCGGCTAGTCCGCAATCCCGCAACCAACGCATTGATTCGATCTTTATACATCGTGGCGTTCGTAAACGGATTTTTAACCCCCGGTATAAGTTTGGCAAACCGCTCTTGAATCTGCACGTTGTCTCTGCCCGGAGTCATGTCCAAGAAAGCTCTGAGGGCGGAATTAGAAAGCGCTTGAGCAATAGCGCCGCCAGAAGCCACCTCTTTAGAGAAAGTATACCCGGCGGTGGGAGCGGAAATATAGTTCGCTGCCTGACCCAAAAACCCTTCGGTTCCTATCGCAGAATAAATAGCGTCTCCGATTTTGGCCTTTTCTTGAGGAGATTGATTTTCCCCCGCCTTGTACCTTTCAAGAACGCTAAGGCTGGTTCTGTCGGCCAAAGCTCTTTCGAGCCTTTTTCGTTTGTCATCTGGGCTTGCGGTTTTATAGAAGTCCGCTTCTCTTCGCGCGTTAATAGTTGCGACAACGTAATTGTCTATGTCACCGCGGGCGCGCTCCCGCTCAAGGATCGCATCTTCAATTTCAGGCGATAAATACCCCGTCTGTTGAATAACGGTATCCCCCGTAGACGGGTTGTATACGCTTTTGCCCCGGTAAACTTCCGCCAGCATCGACTTGACGCGATTATCTTGCAGTTCGTCCAGCTTACCTTTGCCGAAGGCCTGTATTTTGGTCATGTTTTGACCTTGAACCTGAACTTTTTGGTTAAGAAGCGCAGGTAACGCGGCGTCTGGGTTTTTATACAAAGCTACTTCTTTGCTCAAAGCGTCGAGCTTTGCCGCCTGCCCTTTAATTAAAGCAAGGTCTTCATTTACCTTGGTTGCGCGTTCCTGCAAGGCTATCTTTTCGTCAGTTTGAGCGTTTACGATTTTGTTCTGAAGCGCTTGAGCCTCTAGGCGTTTTTCTTGAAGAAGCGTCTGAGTTTTCGCCTTGGCTGCTTGAAGTTTATCCTGTTGAGCAAAGGCGGACTTCTGCGTCTTTTCGTCAAACTTCTGAGTTTCCCGCATCTTTTTAAGGTCTTCAACGGTCTGCGCCTGCATTCCAAAAACGTTGTACGTGTGTTTGAGACCCATTTCGTCCAAGCGGTTTGCTTTTTCGTCTTCCCGGTTAGCGTCGTTAATCGTGTCCTGATACACCGCAAAATCTTTAGCAATTTTATTGTCTAGGTTTTTTTTCTCCACGTCCGTCAAGAACTGTCGGCTAGCCTCTTGCGCTGCGTTAAAGTTGTCAAAACGGGCCTTTATCTGCGCTAAGCGTGCGTCTCTATCTGCTTTAGTTTCGGTAATCTTCATCTGGTTTTTAAACTTTTGCGAGATATCTCTAAAGCTCTGTGCCGCTTCGCTAGCGGCGGTTTGAGCCGAAAGCTTACTCTTGAAGACAAACTCTTTTTCTGCGGTCAAAGCCTTTTCTGCCGCCGATAAGGCCGCAAGGTTTCTGGCCTGCTTGCCGGAAGCTTCCTGTGCGCTAATTTTTGCTTGGTTGCCAAGGATATCTGCCCCGGTCAAAGACTCTGAAAGCTGCGACAGTGCGGACTGACCGGGCTTGGGGGCTTGAGCAAAAGCCGAACCTGCTTTCGCAAGATCACTGTAGAACTGTAACATGCGGCTGTCCTGTACCGCTTCTTCGTCCCGTCCAAGTAACTCATTGTATATGTCCTGACGTGCTTTAAGCTCCCCGGCAAGGGTAGTGTTTAAAGCAGCCGCTTTGCCACCGGTAAGCGACGGCATCTGACTTGGCACTGTACTGGAGCTTGACGCGGTCAAAGACGCCGAAGGTTTACCCCCAAACGTAGGAACCGTAGGAACCTTGGGCATATTGAAAGGAACCGCTCCGGCGTTTTTAAAGCGGAGGACTTCTCCGCCTTGGCTAAAATTTACGGGGGGCACTCCCCCTTCCGGAGGTGGGGGTGCTGCCATCTGCATTATGCCACCGGCCATGTCGCCCGAGACCGGTACGTTCATAGTGTCCTGCGCCATCGGGCCAATACCACCAGTATCGACCTCGGTTTCCACGGCACCTTGAGCGCCCATCAGGAGCATGAGCGGCTGCACCATCGCCAGAACGGAATCCGGTGTCGCTGCGGCATCTTCCGGGCCTACAACCCCTGCCAGTTCTTCGCGGCGCTCCTCTTCCGTGGCCCGTGTTCCGCGGACCGCGTCCATCATACCTTCAAGCGACTCCGCCTGTTCCGGGTCGCCAAAGTTGTTGGCTGCACCCTGCATAATGGCTACCACTTCCGGGTCCATTTGCGAGGCGATACCGGCAGTGTCCATAGATCCGAGGTCCGCGGGCGACGGAGCGCCCATCGCGGCCATCGGTTCGGCAGGCATGGCACCCTGTTCCATGGCCGCGGCCATCGGCTCACCACCCATTTGCAACCGCGTAAACGGCGGGGCTTCGGGCATTTCTTCCATAACGCCGGGCGGGGGCCGAGGTATCAGCATCTGGTCGCCCGCCTCGTTCTCCCGATAGCTATCATAATCTTCCTTAAACCTTCCCATGTCCCTCTCGGTGAAACCCTCCGGCTGCATCGGAGGAAGGCTTTCCGGGCTCTCGCCGTATCCCGGCGGGAAGTATTCCTGCATCGGGACTTCCGACGTAACCTTAAAGCCTTCGTTAATCATCGCGGCCATGTTCGGGTACATCTTCGCAATGTCGGAAAGATCTTGGGTGTTTCCCCGAACGTAAGCGGCAACGTCTTCCTTGGAGCCGCGCATCGACTCAACAAGACCTTGGAAAATGGCCCGTACGTCACCCGGCACCTCGCCCCCCTCGGCCATCGGCACAACGCCTCGGCCCATCAGGATATCTTTCTGAGTGACCTTGCCATCTCCGCTAAGATCAGGGAACGCTGCTCCGCCTTTAGCAAACATCTGACGGCCCATTACACTTCTGTTCATCATCCGAATAATCCTGCTTTGTTAGCTCCGGCAACCGTACTACCGACGGCAGTGAGTCCGCCGACAAGTTGCTGGAAGGGCGAAGCCTGTGGCACGGAGGCTCCCGTCAAAGACTGCTGCGTTGTCGGTGCGCCTTTGTAAATATCGCTCAAGAAACCAATACGCTGGAAGGGCTCGTAAGCCTCTTCTATCGCACTTTTACGGCTAGCGTCTAGTGTCTGCTGGTCAAGCTGACGTTGTCTCTCACCAAGATCAAACCCGAAGCCGGTTTCTTTCTGACCAAGGTTCTGGAACACTTCGCCCACGCCCGCTTCGCGCAAGCCGAGATTACTAAACGCTTCGCCCTGACCCAGAGCCGTTCGAGCCAAGGTTTCCCCCGCCCCAATGTTCAGGGCTCCAATTCCTTGCCCCGCGCTTAGCTCACGAGCCCGCTGAGCAGAAAGCTGCTGCTGGGCGTTTAGGAAGTTCTGCGCCTGCGCTTGTGCAAGGGCACTTGCCCGGTTCCTGTCGATTTCTCTTTCGGCAATCTCAGCGCGGCTACCACCAAACGCGCCTGCGCCCGTAGCCTGTCCCCGCACTTGGTTCTGCTGAATATCAAAGCTGCGGTTGATCTCGTCGGCAACGGCCTGCTGGAACGGGTTCATATACTGAGCAATACCCTCGCCCGTGGCGGCACCCGCGCCGCTCTGCATAAGCGCTGTTCCTGCCTGCACTCCGCCCGATATCAAAGGCTCTGCCAAACCAAACGACGCGGCAGCCGGGGCTCTCGCCTCGCCAAGAAGTCCGGCGGCGCGGTCTAGATAAGCCTCGTAACCACCTATCCCCGTTATGGCACGGTCTTGCGCCACCCTTTGAAGGTCTGAGAAGTCGGCTACTTGATAGTCGGGGAGGTCAACCGGAGTCCCGGAAAGCTCTTGGGCGTCTTTGAGAAGGGCCAGCTTAATGGCCTCAATTTCCGGAGCTTCCCGGACTATTTGCTCTGTAACAGTAGTAGCCATTACGCCATCCTCGCGCCGCGGGCTTCAAGATTCCGCATTACACCGTACATGTTGTTTATACCTTGCTGCAAATCTCCGTTTCCGGCACCCTTTACAGCGTTCGTCGTAAAGATGAACTCCCCGGGCATGACCAAAGCTTTTACGCTGTCTTTGCCGGGAATACCTTCGTTGGGCATTATGCCGCCTGTCCGCCTCGGGAACACTTCACCGCCGTCCGCCGCCGCAAGTTGGGCACCGAATAGCTCAGGGAAGCGGTTGCGAAGACTCTGATTAAATCCTTGAGAGCCGAGAGCCACAGGTACGCGGGTTTGCCTTGGAGACGTCACTCTAGGAGTAAGGGCCCCCGGAGGTAACCGGTTAGCCGCGACCAACGCCTCACGCTCCTCGGGGCTAATCCTTGGGATCAGATTCGGCTCTTCCATTTCAGGGACTTCCATTAAAGAGGGAAGTGCCGCTGCTCCGGCTATGCCGCCAGCGAGCAGGAGACCTCGGTTCTTACCAAAGAAACCGGGCTGCGCGTCTGCAACCTGTTTTGTAGCGGCAGCAATGGCCCGATTTTGAACTTCAGCCAAGGGCAATGTCGGATTTGCGGCTTTAATTCTTGGGGCTAGTTTGCTAGCGATTTCGTTAGCTGCAACCGCCTGTTGGGCGGAGGTTTGGGTTTCTGCTCCAGAAAGGAAGCCTACCGGGTCGTCAAAAGCCTCAGTTACCGACTTAGTCGTCTCAGGGAAGTTCCGTCCAAAGAAGCCGGTGGTTTCAGGAGTGGTGTCAGACCCCAGCGCACTGGGTGCGGCGTCTGAGAAAGATCCCGCTCTAAACACACCCGTTGAGTCGTCATAGTAATCGGGCGCGGGCGCGGGAGGTGCGCCTGTAGCGCTCGTCCTTACCAAGAGGTCTGGCGCTTCCGTTGGAGCGGCGGTAGGCGTCACAGGGGAACCGGAAAGAGGCTTCGTTGCAAAATCGGTTCCAAAGGTTGTGTCAAACGCTTCTGCGCTTGGTTGTAGCGCAGCGCCTAAGCCGTCTGAACTGGCGGTCGTAAAGAAGTCAGAAGTTTTATCGAAATCAGCCGTAAGGTCTTGTAGTCCGCTGGTAGGGGACGTCGAGCCGCCGAGTAACCGATTGACGGAGGGGCCTGCTACCTTACCAAGGGCCGCGCCGCCCGCGCCCATCGCGCCGCCAAGCAGGATGTCTTCCATGTCACCGCCACCTACCGCGCTGCGCGCCATGCCGCCAAGTGCGCCTGACGCTACGCTGCCAATAGAGGGCGCAATCCCCGCGGTAGCCCCGCCAATAGCTGCGCTAAACAAGGCGTCTTTTACACTTCCGCCGCCAACCAAAGTACCAATACCGCTGGAGATAGCGCCCGCTGCAATGGCGCTTAGGCCTAGACCAGCAGGCCCAAGAAGCGCGGCCCCCGCGATGGTAATAATTGTCGGAGCGGCTTTTTTAAGAAACTTGCCGACGCTCTTGACGGCTTTCTTTATGCCTCGGAAAATGCTTTTGAAGAAAAACTCCAAAGCCCCGGTTTCGGGGTTGATGGCGTTAGAGCCGTCACCGACAATATAGCGCTCCGGATCTTCAACGCCCATGTCTCGTAGATGACCAAGAATGGACTCTTTGAGTTCCGGCATCTTGTCCAGAAGAGGCTTTGGTACAACCAGTTCGCCGGTCTCAACGTGGGCTAGCGCGTCGTCTCCAAAGCGGCCCATCTCCTCCATCCGCGCACGGATAGCTCCGAGATCAGCAATGCCTCCGACATCTCCGATACTCTTTTCGTATGCTTCAATCTCGGCGTTATAGGCTCTAGTCTCGTCGTCGTTCAGCGCAAAACTACCAAGACCGGAGGCGGCAGAGCTAATACTCATGTTTTTTCTCACGTTTCGCCGCTAATTGCTTGCGGCATTGTCACACATATTACTGCATCCTGACGCTCGTTTCCAGTCCAAGGATTACCGCAGTCCGGGCAGTTTCCTTCAGGGTACGAGGCTATTTCATCGGCGGTATCTACAATATTGCCGCACGTGACGCATTTCACGGTTTGTGTGGCCGTAGACGGTAGCCAACGACCGCCATCAGGCATGACTATAATGCTCATTATGTTACCACCGTAACAGACCCAAGGCCGCTTGCGGCGGACACGCCACTTGGGTGGGGGTTAAAAGACCGGCTAATTTTAACAAAGCCGTTCGACTCAAAGAGAGCGCCTACCTCTAATCCGCTATCGTTGTTAGGTAGGTTCGTCATCACGAAGGTCGTTGCGCGGCCCTCTCCCGGTTGCTGGGTCTGCTCTACAAAAAAACTAAAGGCTCGTATAGTGTCCGCAAAGTAAGTCTGGCGATACTCCGCGGGCGGGATCGAAAACTGCGGCGGAACAAGCGCTCTACCGGTCATCGTCTACCGTCCTGTCGTATGTCAACGCGGGGCGAACCAAGTCGCCACGTTACGCCTGTGTTAACGGATTCTATTCTAAGCCCTAAGCCGCGCCCTCGAATACGTACATGGTTTTGAGTTTCGTCTGCTGTGACGGTTGAGGTGTAACTTTGAGTAAAACCAGTTCCCGGAAAATCTTCCGCCTTCAAGGTAAACGTAACCTCCTTGGAGGCGGTGTCCGGCGTTGTAAGAAAACTAATGTCAGGCAAAAGCCTGCGAATAAAGCCGAATTTTTCACCTTCTGAAATGTCTATAGGGCTAGATTCAATGTGCGCGGAAAGGGCTGACCCGTCGTCATCGGCTCCTATTTCATGGTTGAACAAGTACTGTTCGTTTGAGCTAGCGGCTAACGGATGAGTCCTAAGCCCGCGATCCAACCAAGCAGAGCGGTCAAGGTTTCCAAAATACCAAACTTTCTCATCATAGTTAAAGATAACGTACTTGTCATTTTCATCTGAATCCGCAGAAGGGTAAAACCAAACTACTTCTCCAAACTCTGAGTTCACCCCCGCAAAAACTTTGTCGGACTGTGCTTCATTAAAATTGTCAAAAACAGTGTCTCTAACGGTACATGGGAGGTCTTGAACCTGACCGTCGTAAACATAGAACCTGTTTTGGCCCATCCAAAAAACGGAGTCGTTGACTGCGACGGCTGCCTTAGAACCCATTATTGTAGTTCCCGCCGAAAGCTGGTTAATACCGAAAGTAAACGGCGGACCAATAAACTGCATGGAATGCACCGACACATCCGTAAAAACCAATATCTCGCGACGAGTTTCAACTGCTTGAATTATTTCAGATCCGGAGCCTACGATTAAATCGCCCGCCGTGTTTGTAGCAGTGGGTTCCCACGTCGTAGCGCTTTCTTGGCTTGAGAACCGAATAAGAAGTTTATCTTGAGCCGTAGCTCCTATTGGGTTGCAACCAAACGCAATAACATGTCGATCCCTGTCTGATACTAAAATTTGACGAGCAACAACGGGAGCGTTTGAATCAAGGCTATTTAAATCAACTGCTCTTGAACTGGTTCCTAAAGTTCTGTCCCAGAAGTAAACACGAGTGTCTCGAACATTAAGCAGCAGGTCTTCGCCAAAGTTGTCTTGGCTCCAAAGACGTATATCAATCCCGCCCGCTGTTTCCGTCGCTGCCGACCCCCAAGTTCCACGGCCCCAAGTTCCCGCACCCCAACCTGTCCCCGGAACCACCGCGTTCGTTCCTACGTTTATCTGATACGCTGCGGTCACGGACGCGCCCCCGTTACTTGTATCCGATGCGTTTGCGACAACGTCTACGGTAATTGTAAAGGTATCCGTGGAGGGCGTTGTTTTTACTTCATACTCTTTGTTGAGAACGGTGGCGGTAATGTTTCCCCCTAGAGAAACCGCACCGCTAAAAGTAACAAAGTCCCCAACAAGAGCGCCATGCGAGTTATCAGTAACCGTAACTGTTGCGGAACCATTGGAAGCTGAAAACGTGGCGGACCCCGTAGTTGTCTTTCTTAAAGGCGTTATGTCTTTAAAAGACCCACCCTCTTCAATATAAAACTTCAAATGCGTTCCAACGCCCAAAAACCTAGTGCCGTCTACGGCTCTCCAAGAGTGAAGGGAACGAGCCGTTCCGATAAAAGTGTTTAAGGAAGCTTTTTCCCACCCGCCTATTTTTTCAGGGAAACCAAACCGGAACCTAATCTTGTCGCAGTCGTTCCAGCCGCCCTCGTTTGTGTAAGACGTGACCTCCGTATTTATACCGGGTTTAAACTGGAGTTTACTTAAAGGCATTTTTTGACTCTTCTTTTGGAAGGCTTACGGTAAGCCCCAGCATGGTGTCATTAGTACAAAACACTTTCCCGTCCGGGCTAAAAAACAAGGTAAAAGTTTTTTGTCCTGCAAACAGATAAAGAGCGTGGCCTACATTATTTACCCCTAAAAATACCACGGATTCACCCTGCTCTTGTGCAAGTGTTTTAACACTTTCCCACCCCGTAAGACATACAGGTTCGGCACTGACGCTAAACGGCCATAGACAAAAGCCTAGGACCGCCAAAAAATAATTTACCGCTTTAACCACCTTCTCCTAGAAGCTCCATGCCCTTGGCGGACCAAGCTCCTCTATATGTATATGTTTCGGGGTCTGCTGCGGAACGCCACCGACCGTATTGACCCGTCTCTTCAAAAATTGCGTCAAGCTCCGCGCCGGTTAAATCTGTTCTCTGCTTTCTTACATCGGAGTAAAGAACGGGAAGGGAGTACCTGTTTCCTGTTCCGGGGTCTACAAAAAGAGAACACACCGCGTCAGGGAGGGCTTCGTACTGTTCAAAGCGCCCCTTTAAAGTTGTTGCAACCGTGTCGTAGTTGAAAGCAGAGCCTTTCTGCATCGCAGAAAAGTTGCCCGTTCCCGCTAAATAAACGTCTACGCCGTCAACCTCTATTTCCGTCCGAAGCCTGTCATGGTTGTCGGTAGCGGTATTTTCTAAGGAAATACCCACAACAATACCGTCATACGATCCCGTATCTAATAGCTGCCGATACCCGCGGTAGCGAGGCGCAATTATTCCGACGTCCACCCTTACTTCAAACCCTTCTCGAATAGGCTGCATGTCCTCCGCATAAGAAACCGGCCATGAAGTTGTGCTGTACTCAAAATCTCGCACATTGCTTTTTAACCAAGAAACTATAGCGTCGGCAGCGGTTTTCTGAGAAAGCTCTTTTTCAGAAGCGTTTGAAAACTTGCTCTCCAGCCACGTTTCTGTGGAATATACGGCTGTAATGTTGTGGGTTGTATTAGAAAGCCAATTCCACAAAGCGTACGTACTGTTAATTCCACCTGAATAAGGAATGAGTATATTAGCCATAATCTACGCCGTCTGCCCTTGAACAGTTCCTTGGTTAGTCACCGTCACCGTCCGACTGTTCTTGCGAACAGCGAAACCCGCCGCGCCTCCAGCGCCACCCGACCCCGCGGGCGAAAGTATACCGCAGCCGTTGGGATCGGAGGGTACGGTGCCGGACGAACCCGACGCACCCGCTTGGCCGAACCCGCCTTGAGCCCCGGCTGATCCGTTACTGCCAAAACGAGCTTGGCCCATCATGGTACACTGAACGCCTTTACCGTCATCAATCCCACGTCGCCTAGAGCCTGCGGTGCCACCGCCGCCACCGCCGCCACCGCCCGAGCGAACCGTGCCCTGCGAACCTACCGCCACAGCATAGGTACCCGTTGCGGGGGTGCTTGTGTTAAAGTGAATAGCGTCTCCGCCCGCGGAGCCCGCTTGGCCCGTACCGCCCGTGGCCCCCGTATATCCGGTGACCGTCCCGTTTACCGTTACTGTAAGCGGAGAAGCTGCGTTAATCGCCCCGGTTTGAAGGGCCGGGTTTGTCATTGTGGCGGTAACTTCTACGCCAGAATTTACCGTAACAAAAATAGGCGTATCGTCAGAGCCCGCGCTATAGCCATTCTGGGCCGCCACGGTAGCGATGTTATAGTTTGAAGTGTTTCCCGATATCGTAAGGTTCAAGTCGAGCTTCTGGTGCCCGCCCTGAACTATCGGCATTAATTCTCCAGTTCCCATTACGCATTTCCTTTATTGCAGTGCTTTAACCGTTAATAGAGAGAAGGTGGAGGAACCGTCATTTACTCGTGTGATGTAGAAGAAAAACTCGTGGCCGTTAGTCGTAGTTATACTGTCACCGTCAACTAAAGTGTATCCGGAAGTTGTGATAGTTCCAGCGGAGGCGTTATTTTTGTACAGAAGGACCATAGTAGCGTTTTTTGCAGGCACCGCCAGCGTGTGAGCCCCACCATTTACGGCCTGCTGAAAGTTTCCGTCGTCCACATCAGGGGTGTACGTCCCGGAGCTTTTTGTCCCCGCATCGTGAATTGCGGCGCTAAAACCCGCTGTCAATTCGTCGGCGGTATCGGCCTTGAGTGTGTCGGCATCAAAAGCTTGAACATCACTCCCAATCGCCACGCCCATTGAAGTTCTAGCGGTCGAACCCGATTCCGCAACAAAGTTGGTGCCGTCACCTACAATAAAATTTCCGTCGGTTACGGCAAGACCCGCAACATCAGCTAGCTGAGCGTCAAAAGCCTGAACATCACTCCCAATCGCCAACCCGAGGTTCGTGCGGGCGGCAGACGCCGTAGAACCACCCGTTCCACCGTCGGCTATCGCAAGATCCGTAATCCCGGTTACTGTGCCGCCCGTTATAGCGACACTGTCAAACAGATCAGAGACGGCTGCGCCTGACCCCGCGCCGTCAGCATAAATAATCTTTGTCGCACCGTTTGGAACCGTCGCGTTCGACCCCGTGCCTTGACTGAATACCGCGCTTTGGCCGCTGCCGTTTCGAACAAAGTAAAGCTTGTCCTGATCGTTAGGGCTGATTGTAACGGTGTTTGTTCCTGTTGGGCTGCCGCCTAAAACTAGAACCTTAAACATACCGTCAGAAAGAGTACCGTCGCTAGTTGTTAGCGTATGACTCGTGCCGCTAAGGGTGACAGACCCTACGCCATTGAGCGTTCGGTCTATAATGTCCATGTTCAGGTTCGTGGTGTCGCCCCACGTACCGGACTGGTCACCCGTGGCCGGTTTCTCTATACCGGTATTTGCTGTATAAGTAGATACCATTCTTCTATCCTTTTACGCGGCTATTTCTTCCCACGTAGCTGTCTGATCCGGTGTTATAGCGCTATAAGAAGCTGTCTGATCCGGTGCTATTATACTCCAAACAGTTACAATTCCAACAGAACTTATTGCCTCCGCCCCTGTCGGGGAAATGATCGCTCCGCCGGTTGCAACCACCGTTCCGACGGCGGTGGTTGCGGACAGCCCTGTTTGGGGCACTTCAGCGTTACCTACGGCGGTAGCCGTTCCAACGGCGGTCGTTCCGGCAACCCCTGTAACGTCTACGGTCTTACCAAAGACAATAAGGGGACTACCTACGCCGCCTGTCCCGGCAACCCCTGAGACAGACACAGTAAAATCAAAGTTTATGGTGGGGCTGCCTACCGCGCCCGTGCCTGCGGAGCCGGTAGCCGCCACAACAAAATCAGTTGTGACAGTTTCATCACCGACCCCGGTGGTCGCGGAAAGTCCGCTTAGAAGTACGGTGTTTGCGTCGCCCCAAGGACCGGAACCCCACGTTCCGCGGCCCCAGCCCTGTAGAGCTTCCGTCGCCACCACGGTTTCATCGCCAACTGCGGTGGTGCCTGCGGACCCTGAAACGCCGAAAACAAACTGCGTTGCTAACGTGACGCTGCCCACACCGCCCGTTCCCGAAACACCGGAAACAGCCAGAACTTGGTCAGTTACAAAGCTTAATACGTCGTCGGTGGTGCCCCAAGGATCATCGCCCCACGCTTGACGACCCCAACCCGTATCGTGGCCCACAGAGGCAGTGGCCGAAACACCGGAAACTACTACGGGAGACGGCTGGCCCCACGGACCTTGCCCCCAGCCTGCCCGACCCCAGCCTGATAAACCAGACATGTCGGGTTTACCGCTAAGCTATACGAATGATGGCGTCAGTGGCGTTCGCCGTAGGAAACTGAATCGTAAAGTCTCCGGCAGAAGAGCTTTTATCGCCGCCAAAAGCCAGAATAAGAACGGAGGGGTCACCAGTGGCGGTTTCGTTAAAAATCATAGCCCCGTTTGCGGTGATGGTGGCAGAGCTAAAAGTAAGGTCTGCAAAGTCACCAATCGCGGTTGTACTGCTTGCCACCGGGGTAACTGAAGTCAAGGTGCCACCTTTCGCAGTGTAACCTGTTCCGCTGACCTCGTTTGAGGTTGTATACGCGGTGGTCGCCGCGCCTAAGGACGCCGAGCTAGTGTAAAGCGCCAGCTTAAAGGTGTTTCCGGTAGACGCCGTAAAATTATGCACACCTTTCAGGATCTCCACCTTGAAAGACGTACACATTGCTTGAGAGATTGCCATCTCAAAGTCTCCTTATTAATTCAGCCAGTTCAGGGTGGCCTGCATCGTTCAAAGCGTTAAAGACTGTCGTCCTATCGCTATTTATAGCTTCTCGCATGTAAAAACTCAATATTTTCTCTAGCTGTTCCTTAAAAGCAAAGGCTTGGTCTCTTATAACAGGAGGAGCATCCATAGAAACGCGCATAACCTTGTCCGCGCACCGCGAGGCTACTTCTTCCGGAGTATGGCCCCTAAACTGCGTTGTGTGGACCGCAACCTTGTAGTCCGGTGCAATCTCTAAACCCGCTTGAAGCATTATGTTCTTTCCTTGTTAGGCAAACCTTTTCGATACGCGTCATTGTTCTCTCTCGCTTCCGCAAGATCTTTAAGGCGCATTAAGGCTTCTTCAAACCGTTTTTCGTACATGGCAAGCACATCCTGCTCACCTTTCATATATATGTAGGCTTCAACCAAAGAGCCAAACAAAATAGCGTTGGGAGCATTAATGCTTAGGAACGTCGTTCCTGATTCCGCTCCGGCGGTCAGGCTAGCGGGCCTGTAATAGTAATGAAGCTCCACTGAGTACCCGGAGTCTGGTGTCGGCGCTATCAAAAAGTTTGAATCATCAAACAAGGCGTAAAACTCGGGCTCGCCGGTTAAAGAAGAGTTCGGCCAATACTCCTGCAAAAAATTCACGTCTTTTTGCAGGAGGAATTTTTTTGAGCTAGATACTTCAATAGACAACGAGAACGAGGCTAAAAAATCTGGCGGGGCCTGCAAAAACCTGTTTGACGTGGTCATAGAGGCGCTGACGTTCTTTCTAAAGTTTTCAAGATCAACAAGCTTAAAAATACGCTCTTCTGCGGCCCGAATAAAAACGGGCAGGTTTGTCACGAAGCTTGTTTCCGTGTTTTCTGAAAAGTCCTGTATTGCTGTTTTTAGTTGTGCGAACGTAAAACTCATGCCGTCACCACTGTCACTATACCGGTAGAAGACACCGCTTTAGTGTCCCGAAGACCTTGCGGAAAAGAAGCACCGCCAACAAAAACAGTTTGAGGCTCAACGCGGTCTGGGCGCGGGTTGAAGAGGGACTCTGCGTCAGAGACTTCTTTAAACGGCCCTAGTTGAGGGTGCTTCGGTTCAAACTCGTCCTTACCGACAAGCGCACCCGTCCACTCGCGGCGCATGTCCTGATACCGATACCGAAAACCGGACCGGTCCGATATTGCATAAGAATTTTTGCCCGTTGCGTGTTTAGCCATGCCTACCTACCGAAATAATTGTGGCTAGGCGATATTTGAAAGGATGAGCGGTCTCTGTCCTCCTGCATAGCTCTCTGCATTTCCTCTTCATAAACGGCCTTGAGTAGGTTCGTTTTTTCTGGAGAAAATTTAATCGACAGGTAGTACGACAAGCCCGCAGATACGCAGGGATAAAACCGAAAGGGCACCTCTAAAGTATTCGTCTGAGTGTCCGCGTCGTCTAACCGCGTCAAGCGGTCAAAAACTAGCTCGTACGTAGAGCTAGAATCCGGTGTGGGCCACAACCGAACTTTCGGGGTAATCAATCGGTCAACATAAAACTGAACAGGGCGACCGGTAGATCTTTTGCTGGTGAGGCCTAAGTAAGCGTCTCGACCAATCCGAGTAATTTGAAGATCGGATTGGTTGCTTTCTCCGCTGTTTTGTCGAATTGCGGCGGATAATATATCTATAGATGCCTGAACATCTTCTAGCGAAACAATAGATGAGACCGTGGCGGTAGCTCCCGTAGTGCCCCCTGTTATGGTCTCGGTTGCTGCGAATGTTCCGGAGGGGATTGTTATCGCGACAACTGTGGCGGAGTTTACATTCGTGATAAAAGCCGTGGCCGAGCTAGTGCCTCCGGTTATGGCTTCACCGTCTTGAAAACCCGTTGTGCTATTAACTGTCATGGTTAAGGTGCCGACCGGATAGTCAGCCACCCCGTTAGCGAGCGCCACCGTTTTCTGTTCTATTGTCCACCGATTAATGCCTCGGTTAGCCCACTCTGCAAAAAGCAGGTTAAGCGACCTCTTCGCCGTGCGAAGGTCGTAACCTGTCCGAGCCTCAAGCCCGCAGCGTTCGAACGCCTCTTCGATATGCTCGTTTACGTCGAGTTCGAAGTTTTTGCTAGAGGAAACTGTCACCTAACTACTTCCGCTTTTTGACCATTCCGCCGCCGCGCATACGCTTCGGACCTTTTTTGACCATTCCGCCGCCGCGCATCTTCTTAACCATTCCGCCGCCGCGCATCTTCTTAACCGGTTTTTTCTTACGAGGTTTCATTGCCATTGTTCAATCTCCTGTATAAGTCTTCTCTGTGGGCATATAGACCCGTGTTTTCAAAAGCTTCGAAGCTCCTGTCGTAATAACCCAAGGGTTTTAGGGCTTCTGACCTTTCATGCAAAGCCTTTAGACGTTGCACAAAAATGATAGCATATTTTTGGTCTACCAAAGGAGAAAAAGAACCGTCGTCTATTAAATCGTCCGGATCGTCGTCCGGATGAAACCCCATAACCCAAATATCTTGCTGTATTAGAATACCGTCCGAAATAGCTTCGTTAAGATCGTGCAAAAAGTCTTCAAACTCTTCAGGGTTTTTTCGATAAGACAAGTCAATGACCATGACCACGTCAAACCGGTCGTCAAAGCCCGCGATTGTCTGGTACAGAGAAAGGTTGTCGTCCTCCGTTTTAAACACAAACCCAATTTTGTCCTCGTCCCACGCTTTCTTGGCATACGGACAGGCTGGAAGGTTGTTAAAAAACGGAGAGGGGGACTCAAGCGTATGCCTAGACCACTCCCGAAGTTCTTGTTTTATCTGCTGTTCTAACATGTCAAGTGTATAGCGTTCTTTTCCGGCGATTAGACATTACCGCGCCGCAGCCTTTGTTAAGCTTACGGTACGGCGCTCCAACAACTACTCCACCCGCAGCCGCTCGTGCAACTTTTGCAGCTTTTGTATTAGAAACAACAGTTTTGCCGCGAGAACCGCCCTGCTTTTTCTTACGAGCCGTAGAGGCACGCTGAGACTTAGACAGAGAAGACGCTTTAGCTCTTGGTAAGCACCGGTCAGGGTTTTTCTTATCTTTAGACGTCCCGCACTTACCCGCGATTTTACCGCTGCTATCAATCCGAACCCAATCTTCATCTAACCACTCCTTTAATTTACCCATCTAACGGCCTTTCCGCTTCCCGCCCTTAGATTTTTTTGCGTAGTTGGGGTCTTTACAATACTTAGAAGCTGCGAGGTTTGCATAAGCCGACGGGTATGTATCAAACGTGCGCTTTGCCCATGCTTTTCCTTCAGGGCAAATCTTGCTCCCCTTGCTTTTAGAGGAGACAGAGCCGCCCTTTCTAAAATAGGTTAGCTTAGGCTTACTGGCCTTTGGGCCTGTTCGAACTTTTGTCATCTACCCTCACAATCTTACGTGATTCAATAAACTGCTCCCACAAGGGTTTTATCATGTGGTAATTTTGATCTACTTTTAAAGCCGTTCGTTCTGTTCGCTTGTCCACGTCAATCAACGTCAAAGACTGCCACGCAAAGAAGCCAAGAAGGGCGCTTACCACACCCGCCGCAATAACGCCAATAATGGTTTTTTCCATTAGTTTAGCACTTCCATCTTCTGCGAGCCTGACGAATACGCGAGTTTGGATCGTTTCGCGTTTTAGCCGAGCTTTTTTTTAACTGACCCGCCGACCTCGCACAGTAACTTTTACGTCGTTTAGCGGCGGCACTACCTTTTTTAACTTTACCAGTCACAGCGGTTTTTAGCTTAGAACCCGGATTAGCTTTTTGATAACGGCGAACGCCCGCCTTAGTCATTCCGGCTCCCGAAGCGGTTTTTCGGTAGTTTGCGGATTTGCCCTTAGTGGTACGTCGAATAGCTTTTTCTTTCTTTCGAGCCATCAGTGAAGCGTCCCGTTAAATTCTTCAAAATCTAAAGGACTTTCTAAAATAGACTCTAACGCGTGGATAAACACACCAGCCTGCTCCGGAGAGCTAAAGCCGCTAAATTTAACGAAAATATCCGGGGTAGGGGAATCTTCTATCGCAATGTAGTAAGTGCCGGAAAAGCCAAATTCTCCCAAGCGAAACCCGGCCATAACACCCTACCCTTCGTAAAACACCGTTAAAGAAGAAAGAGCGGTTTGCGTGTACGTTACAAAACCACCGTCTTTAAACAAGATGCCGTCGTCAGGTATATCCGGATACTGCGTAGTATTGGCGGAGGCCACCGTGTTAAACTGCATCCTTATGCCGCCTGTTCCGGAGCCTTCTCTAAAAGTAATCGTACCAGCCGATCCCGTGTTAACGGCATAGATACCCCGAAGGCGCATACGGCCTTGATACATTGGAGCAGCAACAGAGGTTCCGGAACCCGCGCTCACATCACCCGCAGGGTTGCCGACTGCGGCGATTTGAGTAACCGTCGCAAAAAACTTACTTCCCGTTGCCGTGTCCGAGTCTACGCCGGAAATAGTTTCTGTTTGAGCAGCGTTTTGCTCGTCTGTTCCGGTTACCGTAAACGAAATCCCGGAATCGTCTCCTGCGCTGAGAATGGTGACGTTTCTAGGTTCGTCAAAAGTAACGGAACCGCCGCCAGCCAAAGCGCCTCCAATGACTAAATTGGCGTTATTGCCAACGGCTGCCGCCGTCGAGATGCCATCCGGATCTGCGGTGGCGGCCTCTACGAGGACTGATTGAATATCAGACGCCATGAAAAGCTCCTTAAAAGTTTGGTGTTACATCAGAATAAGCCACAACCTTTTTTCTTAGGCCGTGGGCGAGTCTGAAGAAATACCAAAGAATTTTAGGGACAACTGACCGCCCGCTCCGGCGGTTCCGGATATTACAACTTCAACCTCGTCGGCTGTTTCGGTTGCGGCGGTGGTAGCACCACCGGACATCCCCAAAACACCATTACACGGGAAGAAGCCTTTAAACCCGGCAGCGTTGATGGCCTCAGAAATGCCGTCCACAAAGCCGTCGGTGTCCGCATCCGTACCCACGTCAACAAGATTGACGGCATTTGCAGCGGCGGTAACAACCGTAATAGCGACCCCCATAGGGATAAAATTAGAGGGAATGCCGATGGCGGATTCTTTATGCGTAGTACCCGTAGCCGCGATATCAATCGTTGCCGTGTACGTGGAAAGGGTCATCTCGTTAGTAAGACCCCCCGTCGCTGAATTTTTAATAATTGATTTAAAACCGTTTTCGGAACGGACGGGACCATTAAAAGTCGTGTTAGCCATGAGTGTCTCCTGTCGGGGCTAGTGTCAGTCGCCCATTGCGACTGTCAGGGATGCAAAATTATAGAATAAAAAAGGGCGGCTGTGAAGCCGCCCTTTTCGTTAGGTTAAAAACCTTATGCGCCCGGCGTACCGAAAACGCAGCGCCAGTCGGAAACACCGAAGGAGTAACGCTCACGCGCTTTAAAGCGCATGTTACCCGTATCGAAGTCGCCTTCCATGGCGGTTTTGAGCGGCGAACGGTTAAAGAATTTAAACCCGTTCGGAGCATCCGTTTTAATGAAAAAAGCATCCGTATCAGTGAGGAAGTGGTTAACCACCGCACCTTCCGGAAGCATTCCCATGGAACGAACTGCGTTGGTGTCGTTATCAGCGGTCCCGCTACGCAGGTTACTGTTAATGACACGTTCCGCAATGAACTGAAGCTCTTTTGGAATAATGAGCTTCGTTCCGCGAACCGCAATCTTGAGACCACGCTCATCAGTCAGGCCAGCAACATCGATCAGCATCTGCTCCAACGAAGTCTCGTTGAGGTCCGAAGCTGTTGAAAGCTGGTTACGCTGATTGCCCGAAATCGAAGGGTGCGCGGAAGAGCAAAGTGCTGCTCCGTCACCAACCGGGTTATCGGTTGAGAAGGCATTGTTAAGAATGCCCGCGGCCTTGATCTGCTTGGTCTGAGCCATCGAACGAGCCAGAGCCTTTGTGTAACGGCTTGCAAGCCGGTCATAAAGGTTGTCTTCGATAGCCTCTTCCGTAATCGAAAAGGCCAGCGCAATCGTTTCGTGCGTGTAACGAGCAGTATACGTTTCCTGCGCGTCATCGAACGAAATTGCACCACCCTCGTTTTTCACGGGAGCAGTCGAGAAGCCGCCGAGCATCACTTCTTCTTCGAAGGCACGGTCCGAGGACTCTTCTTCAAAGATTTCCGAATGCTCGTTCTCATAGCGGTCGTATTCCAAGCCGAAGAGAGCATTAAGGCCGGGCTCAAGCTCTTTCGCCAGTTGGGCTCTAGAAATAGCCATTTATCAGCCCTCCTTAAATGCCGGTGGAATCAGCAGTGGTTTGAGAATCAAACCTCCGTGACCCAGCGTTAAAGTGAGCGTTCAGGCGCACGATCAACGGAATACCTGCCGCCGCGAAATCACTGTTGGCTTCATCATCCATGATGCCAACAATACGAAGCGGAAGGGTAGCCGTCGTAGCAATCGAAGCAACGCTGAGCGCACCATTAGCCCGTCCGGTTGAAGTTGAACCGGTTCGAGCCGAGGTTCCAAGAGAGGCGTTCGCAAAAACCGCGGCCAAAGCCGTGGCACGGTCTGTGAGAGTCGCGTCACTTGCAACCTTAAACAACTGGTTTGGGTTGTCGGCAACGAGAGCCTTGACAGGTACAGTCGTGTCAACGCTAACAGAGCCGGAACCGGGCCAGTAGTTAAGGAAGGTAGTTTTCTTCGTCACCGAGTCTACGTACTCAACACCCATCAGAACGCCAAGCGCCTGAGTAGTACCACCACTGGTGGCACCAGCTTGGTCAATCACGCCAGCAGCGAGAGGGACACAAATGGAGCCATTAAAAATGGCATTGGTGTTATTTGACGCAATTTCATAGGTCGTAAGACCCGTAGAGTTTGCGCCGGAGCCGACTAGACCGATAGGGCGAAGACCGTAGGCAGTTTCCTGATTTGCCATTTTAGGTTTCTCCTAAAGGAGGTGGTCAATCTTTCTTTGAGCCACCAAAGGTTACACGAGATTGACGATCAGGTTGGTTGATCGTCATCGTTGAATGTGCATTCTCGCGCATCATATCGTGGTCAACCGCTTGCATCTGGTCTGAGTTCCTTTGACGGAAATAGGCAGTCCGTTCTGCAACGGTTTCTTCCGGTATACGAGCAAGAAGCAATCCTCCAACGCCAAAAACGCCTTCGTATTTACCCGTGTCAATAGTCGGTGCTTCAAAATCGGGATAATCGTCCTGTCGAACAAGTTCCCAACCTTCGCGAAGTTTCGCGCTGATGTTCTTGCGGTCGTCAAAACCACGAGTTTCAGCCCTAATCCAACGATGCTTGAAGCCATCCGGTGCGGGTGGCGCGTCTAACATTGAGGGTGGAGCCCACGGCTTACGCCTAGCCTGAGAACTCCGGTCTTTGTTTGCGCGGGAAGTGCGGTTAACCGAAGTACCTTTTTCAATCTGTTCTTCGCTCATGTCCTTACTCCTTCACGTATTTCGCGTATTCTTCTAGCGGCACACCCAATTTTTTAGCCATTGTGACTTGGGTAGGGGTGAGAGTTACCCTTCTCTTGCTGCGCCCAGACGCGGATCTGTTAACAGAAGCAACCGTCTGAGCGGGTCGTTTACTTCTGGCTCCGTTATTAAACTTATGGGGAAAAGCTTCCGCCATGCGTTTGTCAAGCTCACTATAGTAATCATCGCCCGCGGGGTCAAACCCTTCATCTTCGATGAGTTGCTTGTGTATTCCGAAAGCGGCGTACGTCATTGTCTCGTCAGAGCCAAACCATTCGCGGTCCGCGGCCCACGCTTCTGCTTTAGGGTCAGGCCGACGCTGGGCCTGCTGCGGTTGGGCTTGCTGACGTTGAGCTTGCTGAGCCTCCATCGCGGCTCTTTGGGATTCTGCGTTGCGTTGCGCCTGTGCCGCCCGGTCCGCTTGAATTGCCAGCCCTGTTATTTTGCGCTGAGACTCTACGATCTGGGCGCTGTCTCCAATCTCAATAGCGTTCTTCAGGTCGTTTTCTGCGGACTGAAGCTCACTTTGAACGCGACCACTGAACTCGTTTACATAACCGCTGTCTAAAGCATCTACGCGCTGTTTCAGTGTCTGTGCTTCCGTCTGAACTTGCGTTGCGTAGCGGATCGCTTCCTCACGATCACGCTCCGCTTGACGCATTTTCTTCGTAAGCTGGTTAATCCTTTTTTGGGTAGAGTTCTCGGCCTTGTCGAACTGGTCCGCAGACTCTTCGACCTCTGCCTCCGAGGCACCGACCGACACTCCGGAGTCGGCGGTCTCTTCGACCTCTACCGTAAATTCTTCGTTTTCAGTCTCTTCGACCATATCAAGTTGCTCATCTGCCATAACGGCCTCCTACATATGTAAAACGTCTTCGGGATCAGAAATCGTGGCTAAGACCTCGTCATCATTTAAGATGCGAACCTCTCCACCGTCGATCTTGAACCGAGAACCAGCGTACCGGGCGAACATCACCCAATCTTTTTCCTCGCACCACGGACCGTCGAACTTATCCGGATCTTGGTAGGCCAAGGGCCCTACCTTTAGAACATATCCAACTTGAGTGGCTATCTGGTTCTCTTCTACAACCTGATCCGGAAGTAAAATCCCACCCTCTGTTTTCCCCTTCCCCCTGTAAGGAAGAACAATAAGACGCCACCCTGTTGGGGCTGGAATGCGGTCTAAGAGAGACTGAGAGATAAGTTCGGGATCTAGTACACGGTCTTCTGGTTTTACATATGCCGCGGCTATCTTCGCGGCCTCCTCGCCAACCGATTTAAGGTCAGCGACTGCTGGGCTAGTCATCATTTCGCTCCTGTTTTTCTAGCAGGCTCTTGAGTTCCTGTTCAATAAACTCAAGGGCACTTAATTCGCCCATGAGTTCGCGGTAATGCTCCATGTTTTTCACGCTGTTAAACTGCAACGCGTCCAAGACAACAGAGCGTCTTTCTTTTATCAAACGAAAGGTTGCCTCCGCAAGATAAATCTCATTCATTCTTATAATTATCCGTTTTTAGAGGAGACGCGAGCGTGAGCCTTGCTCATCGCCCTGTTACCGAACCAAAAAGCTATAATCGCGCTAAATATGGCCTGAGTCTCTTCGTCCCAGATTGCCAACATTCCGGCGCTCAAGTCCATGCCTTCCGTGGTTACCATCGTGTACAGCGTGACGCCCTTGATCGTCGCGAAAAGCGTAAAGAAGGCGTAAGTAAGGACAGGGCGCACAGACCCCCGAAGAGCGTTGACAAACCCTCCCGCATCAATAGCTCTATCATGCGCGTAAAGTCCTTTCGTCTCTTCTATTTCTGCTTGAGCGTCTAGCTCTTTGACCTTGAGTTCCGAAAGCTGAGACGCGTACGTAGCTTTCGCTTCCAGCATCGCTAGCTCTTGCTTGTTTGCCTGCTGTTGCTTGAAGTAGCCTAAGACCTCTGGAACGATAGACGTTCCAAAACCTAGCAGTGTTCCAAGTAAGCTTATCATTCTTGTCTCCAAAAGATGCGAGGTTATACGACATATTAACCAGTAAAGCTAGTCTTCTAGAGGAGGAACAAAATGGATCTCTCCAGCCTCTTGATCGACGTAGGCCGTTCGAACACTCATGTCTTTTTGTAACTGGCTTTTTTTTCGGTGTATCCGGGCAGGCTTTTTTCGGCCCGGGTTTACTCTTTTTGCTTCTTTTTTTGCGTCAAAAAGAAACGCCTTTCCCATGTCGTCTAGGGCAACAACATCTACCGGGGAATGCGGCGAGACAGGTGTGAAGACGTGAAAACCTTTCTCTACAAGAAACTGCATGAGGTATAGCTCACAAGACGTTCCGTCTATGTGGCTATTTCGCCATCCTTTCTTCAAAGGAGGCTTCAAGGGTTATTTCTTTTTAGACATGAACGCTGCTGCGCCAAAATATGCGCTAACAACCCCCGCCATCCCTATGTAGAAAAGGCTAAAAAGGTCCGCCAAGGCTTTTATCCTTGAGTCTGGAAAGACGGGGAGAAAAACAAGGGCGGTAAAAACAAGCATGGAGATAAGGGCGATCCACGCCATCTGTCGTTGCGAGTCCTGCTTATCTATTTTGCTTGCAGCGGTTGCCGACGCAACCTCCTGCTCCGACAAGACTCCATCGCCGTCCGTGTCGATCTTGCGCTTGGCGGGGGCCATTAGCAGGACAGGTAGCTGCCGCCACGTTTAGCGGCACCCATGCCGCGGGCCGTGGCTTTTTTCATGGAAGTCGGGACTTTAACGTCCTGACTTTTACCGTACGGAATACGACCCTGACCTTTAATGTCGGCGTACTCTACGGCTTTCGGGGCCGCCCCCGGCTTGTTCGTTACAATCTTTACGGCAGCCATTACTATCTCCTGTTATTACGTTGTTTAACAATTTCACGTTCCATAGCGGAATTTATACGAGCCGCAGTCTGCGACTCTTGGCTCTGAAGCCTTTGGTTAAACTGCTGGTTCCGCATCTCCATACCCGCCTGATCTAGGTCCAACTTGGCTTTGTCGATAGCCGCGTCGTTCTCTTCAGACTGCGCCCGTATTTTAAGCTCCTGTTCTTTAAGCTGAACAAGCGGATCAGGGCCCTGACCCTCGTTAGAGACTTGCTGGCTAAGCTGCTTGAGCGCCTGCATACCCTGCGCGATGATCTGAGCAGTTAGCGCCTCGACCTGTAGCATCTGCTCCTCCGACAAAGGCTGCCCCTGCTGGGCATTAACCTGTTGCAGGTATTGCACCATGGCCTGCTCAGATGCTTCAATCTTCACATGTTCCATGATGTGCTTTTGAAGAGTGACCGCAATAGTAGGGGCGGACGCGATCATGGGCGTCGAACCAAATACCATGTGCGCCATGATGTGCGCTTGGTGGTCCTGACCCTCAAAAGCTTTCAGCGGCATCATGTCCAACGAGTTAATGTTTTCCTGCGCCGGGTCTATCGGCTTCTGCTCGTCTTCGGGAATACGTCGGAGAATCTTGTCCGTGTCCTTGACGCCCAAAGCGTCGTACATGTCCCGAAGAACCTCGTACATGTTGTGCATCTCGGGAGCGGCTTGAGCAAGCTGAAGCTTAGTCTGAGCCAGCGCGATACGCTGCGCCTGACTAAACACGTTCGGGTCTGAGACCGGAAGAACGTCTACGCGCTCGTCAAAGTCCGCAGCCATAATGTTTACGTCTTCGCCCTCCACAGCATAGGGATAGCGCTGCGGTAAGTAATCCGACATGACACGAGCCAGTATCCTGAACTCCTGCCGCATGGCGTAGTGCAGCCTCTTATGGACTGCCGACATAACGCGAGAGCCTTGCTCCAGAAGCGCGATTGTCGTTCCAACGGCAGCCTGCTGGTTGCCGTCGCCAACCTTCATGTCTGTGGTGGTGGCGAACCGACGGCCCGCGTCAACGACAAACCCAAGAAGCTGGAACAAAGTTGTGTCCGGACCCTTAAAGGGTAGCGGCATAAGGCTGTCAGAAAGTCGGCCACCGGGCGCATCAACGTCACGAAACTCACCGGGCTGTAGTGGTTCGTCATCGTCCCTGATCCTCATACCGCGGGCCTTGAACCCAGCAGGGAGATTAGAGAGAGTGCCCGCATCGATAAGCTGGCGGAGCGCCGCGGTGGCCGTTCTTGACAGGCCACCTATGGTATGGATTAAACCAAGACCGTAGAAGCCAAATCCGGGAAGAAACTTGTAGTGAACGAAGTATTGTATCTTTTGACGGAGTTCGTCGTCCTCACGGTAATTGCGTCGGATGGAGAGAATCTGACCGTTGTCTATGGAAATCGTGACGACATAGGGAACTTTAATTCCCGTGGCATCTCCATCTTCGTCAAGATCCTCATAGCCTTCTAAATCAAGGTCAACGTGGCACTCTAACAAAGTGCAGTCGTAATCGTTGTTCGAGGGAGAAACCCCGTCAATGCGGTCTATCTCATTCTGTACGCTGTTGTCTTCGGATTGTCCCGGTATCACGGGTATGTCTCGGTAGAACCCCGCGACCTGTAATTTACGAAGGTCGTTGAGCGAAGTCTTCACAACCTGACTTATGTTCGGGCAGGTTTGCAGGTCTGAAGTGTCGTACGGAACAACAAGGTTTTCCGCAGGCACAAAACGACTTACCGCACGGCCCTGCATCTCGTCATAGTACACCTTCTTAAAGGTGGAGCCCGCCAGCGGCAGGTAGAACAGCATCTGATCCAGTTCCGGCGTGTACTCTTCCATCACGTTCGTGATGTAGTAATTCATAAACTGTTCGACTCGATGCGCCTGACGGGTCGTCTCCCCCGTCTCTCTGCCTATAACCGCGGACCGGACCGGACCGCGAGCCGGGAGAAGCTCGTTAAAAGCCTGCGCCTGAAACTGTGTAGCCGCCTCCGCCAAAAGCGGGTGCGTAACCCCGGTCGCGCCGCGAAACGGTTGCGTTCTTTCTTCGTATGAAAATCCCAGAAGCTCCAAACCGTCAGCATAAGCATCTTCCCACTCCTGCCTGCTCGCTCGATTCCCCTCGTACTCGTCCAGTAACGACCCCGACAACGAACCTAGCTCCGAGTCGGACATGCCCTCAGCAAGGTTGCCGTAGAAATCGCCCACGTCCATCTCATCGTCTTGCGGGTCAAAATCTACAACAGTGTTTTCGCCCTCTTCGTAGATTTCAATGTCTTCGGGTATCTCTTCCGAAACCATTTCCATTACGTCGTTGTCCATCGAACCCGGAAGCTCGACTTCAATCTCAGCGGCGAGATCTTCTTCGTCTAATTGCGACGGGACACTGCTGTCCATAAGACCGGCCACGGGCCGCGGTTCTCTTGCCATGGATCACGTACCTTCTATAATTTCTTAATATTAGACGTGTTTTAGTAAAATAACACCCTTTTTCACGGCCCTACTTTTTCAGGAGCGGGTTGTCAAGCGCCCTTTGCAGTGTTTTCTGCATTCGGGACTCCAGCACATCCAGCTTCGTGTCGATAGAACTTATCTTACTGTCAAACCTTTCCTGCGCCGAAGATATTATATCACGAATTGTCTTTTCCGACTGACGAAGAGCTTTTCGGGTTTCTTGATCCAAAGATCTGGATCGCTTGTCTACATCGGACATGCTCGTGTGCAGGTCAGAAGCCTCGGACCGCGTGTCAACCTTAATATCTCTCACGATCTCGTGCATCTCGTTCACACGCTCCTTTAATCCGCCCATTTCGTCCCGGAAAAGCGTAATCTCGTCATTGATCTTTGTCTCAATGACCAGCAGTCGCCTGTCAAAACCCGTCATGTCCGGAGATTTGTACTTTTGTATCTGAGACTTCATGTTCTCGTAGTCTTTGTAGACTTCAAAAGCACCGTACAGTCCGCCGATTAGCGTCGAAAAGCCAAGAGCCGCAGCTACCATGCGTCCGCCGCGGAACTTCAGCCCTGCAAATTCTATTTCTGCCATTACTTACTCCATTGAAGCTGAACAAAAGCCTCGTGGGCTCCGTTTGCATTGCCAAAAACAACATAGTCTTGGACCGGGTTGGACATCGGGGGCCCGTCCGGAACCGCCGCACCTGTAAAAAACCCTTGAACGTCCGGAATCTCTGTTCCGGTCACAAGCTTCGGTGAAATCATCCCCATCGCGACGATGGTCGTTGTCTGCGACGCGGCAGAATACCTCTGAGACGGAGCTATCTTGGCTACCGTCTTCTCGGCGGCCTCTTTGCGCTTCTCTTGCTGCCTCTCCGGCGCGGGCTGTTCCTGTTCCTGCGGCTCTGGTTCGGCTTCCGGCTCGGGCTGGGCCTCGGGCTCCTGCTCCTGCGGCTCGGGCTCGACTGCTTCGGGTTGTTCTTGCGGCTGTTCTTCCTGTTCTTCCGGCTCTGGCTCCTGCGGTTCTGGCTCGGCTTCCGGCTCTGGCTCCATCTCAGCCTCTATCCGCGCCTCTGCCATCTGTTCCTCCTGCCGTTCCGGCTCTGGTGCAGAATCGACCGGCGCAATTTCGACGGGTTCGATGGCTTCCACCACAGGCTCGGCGGCAGGAGGTCCGAGGTCCGCGACAACCGGGGCGGGTGCCGCGTTTACTTCGACCTGCGGAATGCTGCCTACGATTTCCGGCGGAGGTTCCGCGGCCAACGTATCGTTGAACGCTATCTGATCCAGTATCTGCTGCTCGACCACCGCCTGAAACAGGAGGCTCACGCTCGGATCAGAAAACTTGGGACCGAACGCGCCGCTGTGAAAGCCAGCGTCGATTCCAAAAAGTTCCAACTGACCGGTCAGTGACGTGTAGTCATTCTCCAGTATCTGGTCAGAAAACGTAAACTCCCGCGTTCCGCTAAAGTCCAGTTCGACCTGATGCTCAAACTTCTCAACAACGCTTGCCGCCTCCAGAAAAACCAGCGTGGCACGAAAGATGTCGCGGCAGTCGCTGCCCTGAGTAAGGCTGGTGCAAGTAGACAGTACCGCGTTTGACGGGTGAGATGTCACGTCAATCGACGTGTTCGCCGTAAACCCCGCCTGTATCTCTGCTTCGGTCAGCGGCACATCAAAGTTACTCGTATACGTAGTCCCACCGTTCGACGCATTGCCGGTGCAAAACTCGCCAGCGCTACACCCCCGTTGACTAGAGGTAGCCGTCCCGCCCGTCACCGTAAACTCGGACATCGCCGGAGCCAAGTTGTCCGTCGTTTCCTGACAAAAAGCTGGAGAAGACAACGCACCAAGGGCAAGAAGGGTTGCAAGCCAGCGCATCAGTCCGCGTATTCTATAAAGTCGTCGTTCTCTTCGACAACGGGTGCGGTCTTCTTAACCGACAGGGCCGCAGCCTGCTTTGCCGCGACACGGATCAGGGAGCCCTCCGGGGACTGGTCAGGGTTCGCGAGCCACGATTCCTTGGCCGCGTCGCCGATCTTGCCCATATACGGACACGGAGTCCCGGCCATCCACAAACCGTCAAACACCCGCACCTCCTGACACAAAATAGAGATGCCCGCCACCTTCAGCCCCATGCCAAAAACGCTACGCGCAAGCTTGATGCGCTCGCAGTTCAGGTCGCGGACCGTGGTGCCTCCTGAAAGCCCCAAAAAACCCGTCTGAACGGCAGCGCTCTGTCCCGTCTGGCACACGTCCGAATTGTTCACAACAATAGAAGGGCTCGACGCAGTCGGCGGCGTCTTGTCAATAACGGTGGAGCTACTGACCGTGGCACTCGTTACAGTGTCCGCGGCCCACGAAGCAGGAGAAAAAACAACCAGCAGCGCAGTCAGAATAAGTCCGCGCCTAAACATTTAACCCTGCGACATTACGGACTGCATAAATACGCCAAGTCCGTTTGACGGAGAGGAAATCTCGTTCGCAGGTCCGCGGGCCATGATCCGGTTTACCTGCTCTACGACCTTCGGGTCAGCACTCTGCATCAGCGACGCAAAGTCGCCGGGTACGCCCGCCTGCTTCAAGAGCCGTGATCCGAGGGCCGCGGACCGCGGGTCTACGTACGGGACGACTTTGCTGATTGTTACGCTTTTTTCTATGCCCATGGGCTTTTCAACCTCTCCGCCATCTTCAAAAGGAATGGTGTAGCTTACACGACCGCCATACTCGTCAGGCATATCGGAGCCTTCAGGCATGTCACGGTAATACCCCTCGAACCGCGGGCCGTCTTTCATCTGGTAGTAGCCGCGGTACTCCGGCGACTGAATGCCGCGAGCGGAATAAGTTTCACGGTCCGGGGCTCCATAGCGCTGAAGCTCTTCCGGGAAATCAACGCTGCCGCGGTAATAGCTGCCTGAAGCCGCGCCACCAAAAGTATCGCCTCCGGGAGACGTTACATCGACGCCAATCTTCCCGTAGTAGTTTTGATTGCTGATGTCCAAAAGAACGTCGCCTTCAGGCAAATCGACGGATGGGGTGCGACCCGTTTGTCGGCCTTCCACAAAAACGCGCGGGCGGACGCCGTACCCGGCAATTCCAAAGCTGTATCCCTCCGGGGCCCCTGCGCCTAAATCAACTTTCGAATCCGCCATGCCGTCCTGTCTCAGTAATACGCGTGGACACGTTGACTGGTTTCAGTGTCTTCCCAGTCGTCCGACGGCAACTGAATAAAGTTGCCCTGACGGTAACGCATCAACGCCTGTGTCATGCTATCTACCAAGTCATCATATTCCCCGTTAGGAAAAGCTGCAACTTCTTCTATCATCTCGTCCGCGAACACCTCGTCGGGGGCCCAGACCATTCCAGCCTCGAAAAGCGGCGACACAGAATGCACCCGCGTGACTTTGTCCGCCCCCTTCGACGGCGTGTAGTTCACAACAGGAATGCCAATCTGTCGTAATTCCTGCGTCAACGGCATACCGCTCGCCTTCGCCTCGACAATTACCGTATCCGGCTCCCAGTAGCCGTACTGGTCGTACGCCTGCTCCTTCAGTTCAGGAAAATCCCACCGGCCCTTCTTACTGTCCAGCAGGATAAGGTTCGGGGGGCCCCCTTCCTGCGGATAAAACACACCCCACGTCGTTATCGCGCTAAAGTCCGCAGTCTCCCGCTTACTGAACGCCGTGTCATAACTCTGGATGACGTACTGCAACTGCGGGACAACTTCTTTCTCCCACTTCTTCCACCACTCACGCGGGATAATCGCGTTCTCTTCGCCCGTCGGGTTCTGCTGATACTGAGCGTTCCACTTGGACGGTGGAATAGAAGCCTTGACCGCGGTCAGATCCTCAAGAGACCAGTATTGAGGCCAGCACGGCTCGTCATTATCAAATATCGCAGGTAGCTCCACAACTTCCCACTGATCTGCTAGCGGATCTTTAGCCATAGAACGAAGTAACTGACCCGTCATATCCTTCTCAGACCACCGGGTCTGAACCAAAACTATCGACCCACCCGGCTGGAGCCTCTGTCGGGGGCCCCCGGTGTACCATTCCCACGCATCGTCAAAACCACTGTTCGACATCGCCGTCTGTTCCGAGTGCGGGTCATCAATGACCACCAAATCACCACCGCGACCCGCCAAGTTCGAGCCAACGCCCACGGCGTAGTACATACCGCCCTTGTTCGTGTCCCAGCGACCCGACGCTTTACTGTCAACAGCAAGCGCAACCTCGGGAAACACCTCCTTGTATTCGTCCGTCTCAATGAGGTTCTTGACCTTTCGACCGAAGTTCACCGCAAGCTCGGTCGTATGCGTCGCTTGAATGATCTTCATCCGCGGATCACGGCCCATCATCCACGCAGGGAACAAATAACTCGCGAACTCCGACTTCGTATGACGAGGGGCCATGTTAATTATTAAGCGCTTTAACTCGCCCGTCGCCACACGTTCAAACTTATCTGCAATAATCTTGTGATGCCGACCCGCAATGAAGTCGGGCCACATCGCACGGACAAAAGTTAAAAAATCGTTTTGGCATTTTTCGTTTTTCTCAAGCTGCGCTAACCGCAGTTCAAGTTTCAGTCGTTTTGATTCTGCTTCGGGCGTCATTGCGTTAGACATCCTATAGGGGCCCCTAGAAATGTTTCACGTGAAACATATGGGACGGTTCTTATCTTATCAAGTCATATCAAAATATCACGTATTCTATGTCAAAAACATGGTCTTACACCCGTGTCCCCCGGTCGCGCCGGTCGCGGGCGGCGGCGGGCCGGGCCGGGTGCCGTGATCCATGGAAATTGACCCGATATCCCGGGGCCCCGGGGCGCTTTTTGCGGCGCTCTATCTCGCACCTGCGAACGGCCCGGACCCCGCGGAAATATGGGATTTATCGGTTCCCAGGATACCGCGCCGCACAACGGCCCGCGTTCGGCGGTGCAATATGCGTGAAATCCCGTCCGGGCTGGGCGGCGCGGCGGGCGTCACCAGTGAGCGGCGGATTCGGGGCGGGGTCCGGGGTCCGGGGCGGACAGATCGCGGCCCGTGGGCCGCGGTAGACGGTGCGCGGTACGTTTCAGGCAGGGCGCGGGCGGCGGGCCGGGGCAAGGTTAACGCACAAAAAAAACCCCGGGGCGGAACCCCGGGGCGTCGTGTGCGGATCGGATCTGATCAGCTATGCGTGTACCCGTCGGACTCGATACCCAGCCATATCCCGCACCACTGAACCATGATGCAATCGTCACACGGCAGGCGCTGGGCGGTGCGCCGCCATGCCAGATAGGACGGCTTAGGGTATTTGTACCAATCCCGATGGTAGACGCTGAGCAGGGCGACGCGCTGGGCTCTCGTGAGCGGGCGCACTAGCAATCTCTCCCGAGTTCTGACGCGACCCAGACAACGACGAGCGCACCGCCGCCCGACAACGCCAGTATCACCCATTCGCCGAACATCAAATCAGGTCCACCGTAACGACCAGATCGTCGCGGATCACTGACCGGGCGCTTTCGGCGGCGGCATCGGCAACGCGGTCTTCGATCTCCGCCCAGATCGCGTTGCCGTCGATTTCCCCGGCGGCTTCCGATGCGGCTTCCTCGGCGGTGTCGCGGACGCGGTACTCGATTTCGGCCCATATCGCGTCGCCATCGATTTCTGAGTCGGAGAACGCGACACTCTCGGCGACGCGCAGGGCGACACGCTCGGCGATGCCCGATATTAGCGCGACAAGTTCGGTGCCCGGGCTATTCGCGAGGTCGGCAAGTGCCCTGCGGGCAGAATCCCGCTCGTCGGTGATCTGGGCAAGGTGCGCCTCAATTTCCGCGACGGTGCCGGTGCCGAATCCGGCGATGGTAAACTCTGCCCGGCCCGCCTTGTCGGATTCCAGTTCGGTTGTCACGGTCCGGAGCAGGTCGGTGGTGCTGGTGTCATGTTCGTCTTGCATAGTATTCTCCATTTGGTCGGGCGGAATTGCCCGGAAGTGTTCTCGCATATCGTCGCATATATCGCAACAACAAAAAGGGGCGGCCCGAAAGCCGCCCCGTTGTCGCTTATGTCGCCGCGCTTTACGCGGTCATCAATTCCAGCGCGGCTTTATGTGCGCGGGATTTCAGCGCGCCGCCCGTGCCATCGCCGAACAGATTAGACGCGACGTTGTGCGCGGTGCCGCGATTTTTCACGGGCCGCTGGTCTGCCAGCCATGTGACGGTGTTAAGTGCGCCCCATATCGTGCCGCGCGTTGTCGCCAGATCGTGCCCGGGGTTGATACCGTCGGCGGGCGGGGCCGTGATATCTTCGGGAAGTCCGGCGGCGACATTGCGGGCGATAGCATCAAGGCGGGCAGAGACATAACGGGCCGCCTCGCTTTCATCCTCTTTGCCTACCGCGACGAAATCCCGGCCCAGATAGTAGGCGAATGCCTTTCGGACCCCTTCGGAATGGATCACGCGCCCACCGTCCGTGGTTTTTTCCGTGCCGCGCATAACCGCCCGGAAATATTCCAGCGCCTCGCCATCGGTCAAAGCGCGGGCCGCCATCGCTTTCGCCGCGCCAACAAAAGACCCGAACGATTCCGCGTTTAAACCCAACGCGGTTTCTACCGCTTCGGGGTCCAGTGCTACGCGGTGATCGTGCCGGAATATGTCGGCCTCTTTCTCACTCATTGCAAACGTAAGGGTATTATTGCAAACAACGCGAGTCTGAACGCTGGCGAAAGTGTTAGCATCGCGGCCCGTGTGCCGGACCGTAAACAAGGGGCGGCTAGTCACGGTGTCCCCGTCGCCAATATCGGCGGACAGTCCCGCCTCCAGTTGTACCCATGCCGCCGCGCCGCCGAACAACGCGCCCGCCGTGATAATGTCGTGCCCGTGCTTTGCCCGAATATCGTCGGCGACTTCGAGGATGGCGCGATTTTGCACGGGTTGCCATTGCCCGGCGATGTAAGGGCCGGTCACGTGATTATTGTCGGTGCGCTCTATGTAGAACGAATCCGGAATCGGCGTACCGTCGGTGCGGTGGTTCGGGCGGCACTCAACGTTATAATTTAAACCGGCGGCGGCGGCCCATGTATCTATAGAAGCGCCCGCCTCTACAATCTGCGGGGAGGTCTCGGCGGCGTGCCATGGGGCGGCGTCGCCCGCCCGATATGCCATTGCGATTGTGCCGTCTGCTTGTGTTGCTAATTCGTGGGACATTGGTCTAGTTCTCCATGATAAAAAAAACGGGGCGAGATTACCCCGCCCCATTTTATCGCATGTTCTCGCATGTATGTAAAGCGGTTTTATTTGATGCGCCCCATGTCGCCCGCGATATGGGCACGCAGGATAGAGCCCGGCGGTAAACTACGCGCGAATCGTTTGTGCTGTTCGGCGTCGGTCTCGGCGGGTTCGGCCCTATTGGATAAACCGCGCCAGTGTAGCGCGACGTTTCCGCCGCCCGCATAACAGCCGCCCGGGTCGCGGTTGTCGCCCGCCTTTCTTTTCGACGCGCCATGCGCGGTGAAGATCACAAAATAATCACGTTCTGCCCGGGCGCACAAAGGGCGGCCATTGCCGCAATTCGCACAACTAACGTCGCGCAATTCTGCCGGGCAACGGACGCCCCGCGTTCTGCCGTCTGTCATTACCTTATTAGACGCGCGGCGGTCCCAATAGTTCGCCGGAACAACGGCAACGGACGCGACCCCGTGGCGGGTTTGTTCTGCCGCGTCGTTTGTCGAGGTCGCGGAATAATTAAAAACAGCCTGACCGGGTGCGCCGGTATTTTGTTCAGACCATTTCGGCGGCGGAAAATGCGTGTACAAATAAGCCTGCCCCCGCTTCGGGACACCGGCCCGCAATGCGGCCTCATATTCTCTGTCTATTTCGGTCGTCGAGGTCGCCGCCGGTTTAAGCGGGCAACTATCCGGGCAAGTGCCGTACATGTCGCCGGGCGCGGCGCGGTATGTCACAGCAAGCCCTGCGGTTTTTTTAGAGCGGGAGCGTTCAACGGTGTTAAGCATCGGTCAGCACCTCCCGCACAAAAACGGTGTCCCGTTCGCCCGGGTGGTCATAACAAAGCCGCGCATATGTCAGCGCCTCGTCCAACGTGTCGTATTGGCGGGGCATCGGCTTTCCGAGTCGGACAATTTCCCACGCAGTCGGACCGGTCGGGTTTTCTAATCGTTTGAATCGAACACTCTTATACATTTGGTTTCTCTCCATGGTATGGGTTAACTCCCATACCTTAGCGCAAGAAAAAACCCGGCGTCAATACCGGGTTTAATCTTTTTTAATAACCGCGCCGCCGCGTTCGTCGTCGCATTGCACGCGGCGGTTTGGCGTTCGCGTACTTTTTCCAATCGGGGCCGTATAACAGGCGGCCTAGAATGCTAAAGAGAAACATCACGCGGCCTCCGTCTCGGGCAAAACCTTACAGTCCCAAACATACTCGCTTTGGTTTTCCACCCCGACAAATTCCAAGTCACGATCTTGGCGCAAACCCCAAATGAAATCGGGGTCGCTTTCAGCATCCGGCACAAGGTTTCCATAAAGATCAAAGTCCGCTCCAAACCGGTCTTTATCGTGCGGGTCGGACAAGTCTATTTCAGCGACGTGCGTCTCTAAGTTAACTTGCTTGATTTCAATTCTAATCTTCATCGCTAAATTTCTCCGTGGTTTTGCGATTGATGCAGGATTGAACGAAAGCAATGCCCGCGAATATCACGAATCCTGTCCACGCGATAATAAGGTAATCAACGGCAAAGCTGGTAATGGCGTCATACTCCATGTCTTAGTTCCTCCGTAAGGTTTATAGACTCGCCGTTTATATGCGACCTTATCGGACATATCAACCCCATAATTTCGTCCCAGTCATAGGGCGCTTCGACAAACAGGTCTGGCGGGCAGTCGGTGCCTTCCATCCTAACGTCGATAGCCTTAGACGCGTGGTAGACCCGGACGGTATCGGTCTGCTTCGCTTTCGACTGGCGGACCAGTATCCACGCGCTACCGTTCTTGTGCAGGTCCAGCCACGTAACTTGATGCGGCGATAGCTCCACGGCCCTGCCACCAGTGTGCTTCAATTCGACAAAATGAAAGAGCCCTAGCTCGTCCTGAATTACAACGTCAGGAACCCCGGGCGTCGCCCACGTCTCCAGCCTCGTCATCGTCAGCTTCCGGCTGCTCTTCGATATCCCCTCCTTCATCGTCTTCCACAAGCCGCTCTCGCGCTTTGCTGCGGTTTGCGGAATTGTCCGGCTCTTCGGGAGTGATGTCGATGGTAATCGGGGCATAGCTTTGTTTTATATCCTCTAAGGCTTTCAGTACTTCGTCTTTGGACATGGAGTCTATCGACCCATGACGAATCTCGCTTTTGCTAACGTAGATGTCGCCCTGCGCTTGACCCCGCCGATACTCGGCTTGGACCGCCGCGCTGTACGCGCCATTTTGAAGTGCCATGTCTCGGATCGTTTGCAGGTCGCGCAGGTGCCGTTGATAGGTGACGCCGAACTTAACGTCTAGCTCGTCCCGGTACGCTCGGATGGCGGCTACAACGTGCGGAGAGCGGTCAGGGTTGGTAAGTTCGTACGCCCGGCTATGGGCACTGCTGGCAGGGTAGCCCGCGTTTATGGCGGCCTCCCGGAGCGTTATCTGACCATCCTTACTGACCAGTTCTTTGACAAACAGTTCCTGCTTGCGGGTCAGGGTGGTCTTGGTGCTGACCTTTTTCCGGCCCCTCGTTTCAACCCAATCCGGGTCGTCAGATTTGCGGACAGTCTTGCGCGGCATGGCGGGTATCTTTCAATAGTTAATCCGCACTAGTCTTGCCACAAAACCGCCTATATATATAGGGCCAAAATCAGATTTTTTTCGAAAACAAACTGCTCGCGCGGGTCACGTGGAATATTCCATGGAACACATGGAACAGAATCGGGTACACATGGAACAGACTTTGTTATTCAATTACAGCGGGTTACTCTTTTCTGTTCCGTTGTTCCACGTGTTCCACGCTAAAAATTTTTTTTTCAGAAAAAAATAATTTCAGCCCTATATATATAGGGAGAACTAAAACTGATCTCTGAGAAGAACCGTGGGCCGTGATTGGTGGTCTCTAGCTAGCTAGCTTCGGCATCGTTTTAACTCCAACCTGTTAAGAGGCCCGTGGGCCGTGATTAGTGGTTACTGATTAGTGGTTAAGCTGCGTTCTCGTTCTTTTCTATCCAGTACGCGACATCCTCTTCAATGTCGCTAGCTGTCTGGTCCATCCATTCTTCGTGGTCTGGATGGTCTGGACCCATGTCGCCTTTTTTCATCGGCTTGATGGTTCGGCCTTTACAGAAGAACAACCCTATCGGGGTTGGCCTCTCTTCCGGCGTGGCTTGGTAGGTGAAGCCGCCCAGCGGGCCGCAGTTTAGCGTTTCGCTCGGGCCGTACATTACCATGACGGCGACGCCGTTCTTGGTGGCTTGGCCCCCGCTGTTTGACGCCGCGTCTTTGATAGCGGTGATCGGGTCGCGGGCCTTGGCCCAGCCTCCGTAGCTCCCGCCTGTAATGGCAAAGAAGGTACGTCCGTTTTTAAGTGTGTGGTCTGTCATTGAGTTACTCCATGGTTAATGGTCCACGGGTCACTCAACAGGTTGGTTTCTTATTTACAATGAGAAAGAGCCGGGCGCTTTTGTGCCTCTTTATTATGTATTATAATAAAGCATCTTATCCCATATGTACATGCGACATAGTGTCGCACCCTAAGTCACTGATTTCATTACGTTTTACCTGATCTTAGGTGCCTAAGATAATCATACATTTTTTTCGAGAGTCCGCACTTTTCGCAAGTCGGGAATTTTTTGCCGTACCGGTCGGACACTTCTCGACCGGTGAAACCGCAGGGCGTTTTTTCTGCTTCCATAAATCTACCTTTCTTTTCGAGGGAATAATGCCTGCCACCACATGGCGGGAGGGAACATGTAAAAGACGCGCCAAATTTCGTCCCAAGTGTGGAACTGAGAACGCCGACGGCGGCTTATAAGCCCGTTACTCATTTTCCGGTTTCCATTTGTTGGGGTTGACGTTCATCGTCCAGTTGAAAGCTAGGGTCATGCGTTCGTCGGGAGCCGCGGGCACCGAATGCCGCAGCGAGGACGGTAAGGTGAGGACGTGGCCTCTGAGGTTGTTAAAAACAACGTCGCCCGCGAATATATGACTGGGGCCAAAATATATTATCGTGGCGTAATCCGTCCCTTCGGCAACGTGGGCGTGTTCGGTCACGCTTTCTCCCGGCTTTAAAAGGTTACCCCAAGCGTCAAGGATGTTAATGCCGGTAAAATTAGGCTCGTTAAATATATTCGACGACAGAAGTTGCTCCCCGAACATTCCGACATATTCGTGGAAAACCGGATCGTTGTTAAAGTGCCTGAAGTCGGTCATCTGGCCTCTTACGTTTGTGACGTAATCCATTGGTCCGACGCCCTCGCGGATAGCTCTTTCAAAATGTTGAAGATGGGGCTCTGATGGAACGTAAGCTCGAACTACCTCGGTAGGCGCGTTGATCCAGTGCTTTTCAATAACTTCCATTTTACCTCCTGTAGAGTTGAGGGGAGGGCCAGTAAGTAAACCCTCCCCCCGATAGTGCGGTTGCAGCCTTAACCTCCAAATGCGCCAACGACACGGCGGGAACCCGGGGTTTTGACGGACGTTTAATCCGCAGGACTGCTTCATCGCTTTCGCACCGCTCGGCGAAAGCTGAGTATGTGGGCTCCTCCAAATTAAAAGCGAGGGGCGGCTCGGTAATCGTCTAGCACCTCAACGTCCTGTTCCCGAAGAGCGGGCTTTTCCCTTTCGTGCCGGTGCTGCTCGTCCAGCCAAGCCGCATATTCGGCCTCTCGCCGATAAAACTTCTCTTCCTCCCACGCGCACTTCGCGCAAATGTAGAATGGAAATTCCCCGGTAATCGGATCAGGATTTTCGTACCACCGGCTCTCTGCTTTCGAGGCTGCCGCCCCGCAGTTTTCGCAGTGCGTGTCGAGTTGACCCTTACTGCTTCGCCCTTTGATAGGGGCTAAATCGTAGCCCCAGCCAATGTTTAAACGACTAGGCATGTCTTCTCCTATATAACCCATTCAACCTTTGAACATTTCTGTTCCAGTTCCGTGGCCCGTGAACGGAGGCGCTCGGCCTCTGCTTCGTCGCCACCGGTCCATTCTTCGTCTGCTGCACGTTCGCGCAGCTTACGGACTAGATACTCGTTCGTTACGAGGGCCAGCCCGAGGATGTCTGCCGCACTTCTATTCGACATATTCCACCAACCAATCGTTTTTATCGTTTGTTGCATCGCAGGCGCTGCACTGGAGCGCTGACCACGCGAAGTGATATACCTCGGTCCACGCGCCGCAGTCCGGGCAGTATATTTTTTTAGGCTTCTTACCGGCCCGGGTATAGCGGTTGACGTTCGTAAATTTCTTCGGCTCTTTTTCCAGAAACTCGGAGATCGCTTCGCCGCGCTTATCGTCGTCAAACGATAAAACGCGGTTTAGCATCTTCCGCCAAAAACGAAGCGGGTCCATCATTTGCGCCCCCGCAGCCTGTCAAGCTCATCAGAGGCCGGTGGGAGACTTTCCGCCGGTGCAATTTCGGCGACGTGGTAGAGCGTTTCCATCTTCTGGGATATGAGCGACTCAATTACCTGCCGACGGCTAAGTTTGATAATCCCGGTTTTAATCTCAAGGTTGGTGCGGATTTCGTCTAGCATTTCTACTGTCGCCTTGGGCAGAACAATCGTTGTTCCCGCATATTTCTTGTCCATAATAATCTCCGTGGTTAATTGAGGTATGGGACATTACTGGACATCCGCAACCCGGTCAACAGAAAACGACTAAAACGGAATCCAATTAAAATTTATGACTCGCCGGTACGGCACGTCGGTCGCGGTCCAAGATCCGTGGCGCACGAAGGCGGGGAAGGTAACCAGCCGATTAGCCACGGCGTCTACTTTTTTTCCGCCTTCAAACTCGGTAGGACCGTCGCACGTGTCTAGGTACAGAATACCGGTCACGCATATATCTTCCCGATGAGTGTCTGTATGAAACCCGCCGAAAAAAGAAGTTTCCCCGGAGTACGTCAACAAATTTACTTTAGCGCGAACTAAAATAAAGGGGTCAATTTCTTGTAAAACCGGCGCAATAATTTTTGCAGGCTGCGGACAGTCTTCCCGCGCCCGGTCTCCTAGCTGACCCATAACATCAAACGGTATTTCTAGCGGCTCATGTTGGTATAAAACGTGAGAAAACTGGTTGTTTCGTAAGTGAATTTCTGGACCGAGTTCCGCGACGTTTGAAAGGTGAAAACCCCACGGAAATCCACCGCCCGGATGAAGGGCGCTTTTTAAATCAAAGAAAACCTCGTCATTCAAAAAGTTTTCAAAGATTTTAATCTCCGTCATTTTTATCGACTATTTGCTCTTTCGTAAAAAGGGCGACGTTCCCTGCGATTGATCTGCGGTCCCGTTCCGGCTGCTGGTCAGAGTTGATTGTTTCCTTGTAAGGATAGACCATGTGGTTGAGCCAATGCGGGAATATAACGAACCGGCCCGGCTGCGGGTCCATGGTCATCACTTTCGAGGTTCTAAATTCAGCGTGTGAGGTTTGAAGCGTTGGACCGTTAACAAAGGTCAGGCAGCCGTCCAGTTGCCGAGAAGCGCTCTTCAGGTTAACTGCTTCCGAGTTACGCATATTTTCCGGCACTCGCGTCCAGTAAACAAAGCTTAAACCAGCAGCGGTGCGTTTGCCGTGATCGTGAATTGGGTTGTAGTCACCGGGCAGACTGTCAACCACCCAAGCTTCGTAGCAGTTCGCCGCGACGTAAGGACAGTTAGGGTCTTCTTGCGAGGCGTAGAACTGCTGAACGTACTGCATAGCCATGGACTCGGCGACCCCGTAAACACCGTGAAACGGGTCGCAGTAATCTTTGTCGAGATATATCTGCTCGCCTTCGTTGATTTGACCAACCAGTTGGTCTGAGAAATCTACCTGCTCCTTTTGAAGCTTTATCTCATCGATTTCATGGTTAACTCCTTGGTTAAACCAAAAAGGTAATGTGGTCTCCAACACAAAAAAATCGATAATCGAATGTGCTTTTAAGTCGGCAGAAAAATTACCCTTGTAGTTGCGATGCGCCTGTCCGACGTCGCGCCTAACCACCTTCCGTTCGTCAGCGGATGCTTGAGCCCTATCCATCGTTTTGTTCTCCCATGTCTTTTTCGTAGCATTCTAAAAAAAGGTTTTTAGCCGTACCAGCGCCAGCGAAAACTGTTTCAAATTCTCGGTCCAAATCTGCGGCGTAGTTCGAAGCGAGAGACAGGACTGCCTGAGTTGTCACTACCTTTGCAATCTCCTCCGCGGTGTCGGGCTCTTCCGGGAAATCAAGCGTAAGTGCTTCGATTAACCTCCTTGCCCAATAAGCCTGTACTGATTCGTGCAGGCTTAACTTCACATCGTCTATAAAGTTTTGAAAATACGGTCCAGACAGGTCCAAGGGGTCGTGCGGCTCGACCTTTACCTCGTCTCGAAAATCTCTCAAACGTATGACGTTGTCGAGAGGCACGGCATCGTTGTCTTCTTGGTTGGCAACATGAATCGCCATCAAGGCTCTTTGGAGTTTAAGGTCTGATATCTTTAAAATGTTTTCTTCACGCGGAAGCGGCATTGTCCCAAACCTAAAGGCTAGCTCTTCCGCTTTTTGCCCTATCAAATCCCGAACGCGGAAGCGGTCCTCTTCGTTTATAAGTGGAAAAGGGTAGCTCGTTGTGCCGTAAACGGCATGAAAGAGCCCGGCAAGCGCAATGTCGAAAGGTTGGTCATCCCTAAGCAGAATGTTGTACGTCCCCACAAGGTGGTCATACAGGGACTGTTCGCCGTGAGAATGTTCCTTACACCCCAACTCGTCTAAAAAACCAAACAGTTTTTTTTCTGTTTTCCCCATCACAGTCACTCCATGTCAACAGTGTCGCTGGCCCACACCGCCTCCTCTTGAATAGGCTCGTGGTCCGCGGGCCGGTCTGCGTAGATCACGGCCATTACTTTTTTAAGCTCTCCTTCTGCATCAATAATCGTTATCGGCAGCCTCGTTTTTACAGTCACTTCTTCACCTCTTTTATGTCGTCTGCGTCAGGATAATCTCGACGCACGTCTTCAATATTTTCGTACATCGATTCGTAAAGCGTCTCTTGACCCTCGCCGTAGCAACTTGGGCACAGGCTGCGTATTTCCAGCGTCTCGCTGGCTTGTCGGGCTAGCTGGCCGAAACCGTCGCACTCTCGGCAGCGAACGGTTACCTCAAACGGCGGCATTAGCCGAAAACGACGCGGAAAAAATTCTGAAGAAAAATAGTGATAAGCTGTTCCATGTCTTCCTCCTATTTAAATGCGGGCCCGGTTACCCACCCCACGAGGGAGTGTCTGGTGCCCTTAGTTACGGGGGTTACTTCATGCAGCGCATAGCTTGGAAAGAAAGTGATAGCGCCTTGGTCGCGCTCTATCCGCTTAGGGTCAGGACTATCGTGTATAAGCAAGTCGCCCCCTTCGTAGCTTTGCGGCGGGGATAATTGAACACTAAAACTTAACTTTCGATGCTCCAAAGTTTTAGGGTCAGAACTGGACCCGTCTACGTGTTTTCCGTAAAACCCGCCGTCGCCACAATAAGTGGTGAATTGAAGAGATTGAATATTACAAAGGTCGAAACAAAAAAAACTTTCGTTAGTTTCAAGGACTTCCCCGCACAACAACTCAAACAACCAATGGTTTTTTTCGTTGCTTGAATAGAGGAACTGAGTCGTTGAGGTTCGAACATTGTGGTTGACGCTTCCGTTTCCGTTTCCCACGGCAGCGTCTTGGGGCAGAGAAGCGCGGTCCTCTTGAAGACAAGAAGAGATGATTTCCTCGCATTGAGTAGCGCTTAAAACCCCTCTTTTTTGACTGATAAAAGCAGTTGAGGTAGAGGATAAAGCCCAACTAAAAGTCCTTTGTTCGGGAGGCTCTTCTTCTAAAGCCTCTTCCTCTAAAGCCTCTTCTTCTTTAAACGCAATTACGCACTCAAAATGCCAGTCTTGCGGTACAGGACTCCTTTTATACGTAAACTCGTCGTTAAAAAAAATTGCGGTGCCGGGCCGCATAAGTATTTGTCCGCCGTGTTCGGTTTCTATTATCCAGTCCGTCCAGACGCCAGAGCAGTGGCTGGCAAGACAGACTTTAAGCCAGTACAGCTTTCCCTCCTTCGAGGATCGCGGTCTCTTATCGGCGGGGTTTTCAGAACCGTACAAAAAACATTCAGTCGAAACGACCGAAAGAGCCTTCGGCTTCTCCGAAAAGAGTGTTTTTCCCAACTTTTCCGCGGCCTGCTCAGCGTACGGCAAAACTTCAGGAGCGTTCAATATTTGAGGAGATCGCATTTCCGCGTTACCACCCCCAGACACAGACAAAAGCTGGCGAACAAGGTTTCCGCGCTCATCACTTTTGATGAGTTCCTGCATTTCAATTATAATAGCCTCGGTCATTCGTCCGGCTTTCCGGGTTCGATGCTGACGTTTAGTACGGCCAGCTTTGCCGCCATTCGCCCGTGATCCAAGATCATTTTGCGGACCATCTTGCGCGGTAGACCGACGTTTTTTGAACGACCTTTTTGCGAGATAGCAGCAAGCTCGTGGTATTCGTCTTCACTTGTGTAGAGCTTCATCCTCTTTGAATCCTCTTCCAAGCAGCCCGGAGAGCCTCGGCTTTAAGAAAACTTTCAGGGTCTTTCAGCCCCCCGTGATCCTGTAGGCGCTCGGCCTCCGTGCGTACCGCCTTATCGACCCACCTCAAGGCGGTGGACCAGTCTTGGACCTCTTCCGTTGCGTTTAAGTAGTCGCTCATATCAATCTCCTTGGTTAAAGATTACCCCTTATAAACTCCCATACAAAGACCGTCAACAAAAAAAACGCCCTCGCACAGATGGGACGGTGCGAGGGCGCTTCAACCACGGAGAGACGGTCAAGAACTACACTCCTTAACCTCGATAAAGGGTATGCGAGAACCTCGCGTGAGTCAATTACTAAGTCCGCCAAAAATTTCGGAGTCTTTACACTCGGGGCAAATGAACATGCCTTTTTCAACAACCCTTATCTCTAGGCAAGTCAGGCATCTTCGACGCTCGTGTGTGCCCCTCTCTATCTGGGTATCTTTAAGTCTTTTTTGTTTTTCGGCTGAGACCATTTGTAAAACACGTGCTGGTTTATTTGAACTACGCGGGATTTTGTTGACGCCCAACTAGGTAGCACATAGTCGGCATGATAGAAAGTTGAACCCTCGGTAGGGTCCATAATCGTACGGGACAAAACCAGTTCCGCGATCCGTGTGGCGCGAAGCTTGGCCGCCCTGTCGCGCATAATGTCGCTCTTGCCGTCGCAGTAAAAGGAGAACTGGCATTTGTGGCGAACGGGCGCACCTGACCGGTAAAGCGGTCCTTGCTTAACTACGCTACAAACGTCGTTCGGGAAACGTCGGTCTTCGACACGGTTCATAATGACCGCCGCGACGGCCACTTGGCCGACGGTAGGTTCTCCCCGTGCCTCGAAATACACCGCGGTAGCAAGGCACAACAAGGCCGCGGAAAGCATTACCTGCCTTGCCCGCGATACTTTTTAAAGTTCCGCTTCTTGTGCTTGTTCTTGGGCCGTGAAAGATGGCTAGCGCCTATGGCCGTCCGTTTCTTAATCGGCTTATCGCGAAAATCTGCTACGACCTTAGCCATCCAAAATCACCCGTGAAGCTTCCATCGGGTAGCTTTTCCGAAAGGCTTCGGATTCGGCAATGTGTATCTGAAGCTGACCGCTGATACTGCGGCCCTCTTTTTGAGATCGCTGCTTTACGTCTTGGTAAGTTTGGATCGGCACAAGAATGCTTTTCCACTTAGTCGTGTCCATGTCTAAGCTCCTTTTGAACTGTACGGGAACATATAAGAGTTCCTGCGGTTATGCAACAAAAAACCCCGCCGGAGAGGTCAATAACCGGCGGGGTAAGTTTGCGGAGGTAACAAGCGGAGAAGGGATCACTCCGCTTCGCCCCAGCTAGCGCCAATCTCAATGTCGCATCGACTGGGGACGTCCAAGTCTATCGCATTTGTCATTAGGTTTGCAATAGATTGTGCCTCTTCCTTTCCTGTAACAGAAACCGCTAGCTCATCGTGAATCTGAATAAGCGGAATCTTTCCGGTCCGGTACACGTCCACCATGGCCTGCTTCGTCATGTCCGCCGCGGACGCCTGAATAAGCCGGTTGAGCGCCTTGTAGGTGTAGGCTCGCTTCAGCCGAGTGGTTTGACCGTACTGGCGCACCGCCTCGTGATACGGCAGTGCCTTGTTCATCTCAAACGAGTCGGGCTCCCACAGGTCAAAGCGACACTTACGACCCTTTAAGGAGCGGATAGCACCAAAACTCCCCTTGTCGTTAAGGCGGTCTGTCACGCCTCTCATCAGCATTTTCACAAAGGGGACGCGTTGGTGATATTGGTTTATAAGCTCCTTCGCCTCTTCTAGCGGGATGTCTAACTGGTCTGCCATCTTCTTAGCACCCATGCCGTACATCATGCCGAGGTTGATCGTTTTCGCCTGCTTACGACTGATCTGAGCCATATCGGCGACCATAGTGTGAAAGTCCATTGTCGGGTCGTTGCGATAGCCGTCCACGAACTCTTCGACGCCGCGCAGGGGAAGACTGCGGCTTTTACCAAACACTGAGGCATAGTGGACCAAGATCCGTGGTTCCTGTTGCGAGAAATCAATTGAGGCCCACTTTTCGCCCTCTTCCGGCAAAAACAGACTACGGATCATCGGCCCTAGTTCAGGGTCTCGCGCAGGGATTTGCTGAAGGTTTGGGTTATTCATCGATATGCGACCCGAGACCGTGCCTCCGTCGTCGGACCGAATCTGGTTTATGTGACCGTGGATGCGACCATCGTCTCCGACGTGCTTCATAATGCTGCTGATAAACGTACCCTGAATCTTGTTCAAGGCCCGTGCATCGACAACCATCTTAGCCAGAGGGTGTTCGTGTGCGGTTAAAAACGCTTTCGTAAAGCTGGGAGCGCCGGTCGCCGTCCTTGGATACGACACCGAAAGTTTATCAAAGGCGTCCGCCAGACTTTTGGCTGCCCAAATTTCAACGTGATTTCCAACCAGTTTTTTAATTTCCCTGACGACGTTCTTTTCCCGACGGATCAGGGCGTCTCTCGTTTTTGCCGCAGCATCCAAGTCCACCCGCACTCCTCGCGAGGTCATGTCTACTAAGCAAGGGAGAAGGGCTAGTTCCAGATCAACAATTTCTTGCAGCCCCTCCTGCCCTACCTTTACCTTGAAAAAGTTCCAGAGTTCCAAGGTCAATTCAGCGTCCGTCTGGGCATAGGGCCCGACGTGCATGGCGGGGAGCTTCCACATCTCAGCCTTCGGGTCTAGCCCAAACTCTCTCGCCGCAGCGATAAGGTCTTTCTCCGACTTAACCTTATCCAGATAGTCATAGGCGACAGAGTTAAGCGAGAACGAACGACGGTTCTCGTCAAGCAGGCTAGCGACCACCATCGTGTCGATGATGCGACCGTTGACCTCAATACCGTGCGCCCGGAGCCAGCCCACGTCGTATTGGGCGTTATGAAAAACCTTGTCTGCATTGGTGGCGCAGACTTTCTTCATCCAGTTCTCAACCAGCCGACGGTCTAGATTACCTCCTCCGGTGTGGCCTATAGGGTAGTAAGCGCACCAACCGTCTACCGCGACCGCGTATCCGACGACCTCGCCGTTGTTAACGGGCCAGCCGGGGCCGCGTTTCATAAGGTCCGGGTCACGTGTTTCAAGATCGATTGCGATTTGCTTAGCGCCCGACAAGTCCGGAAACTCCGACGGTGGAACCCACTCGCTATCCGGCGCAAACATAGCCATCTGTAAACTCATTTTTCTCTCCGGGGGCGACGCTGTACCCTTTTTCGTTGAACGCGAACTTTCGGCTTTACTGTCTCGTCTCGGGGTATTCGTCTACGCACGGCTTTCAAAAGATCTTCGGAGATAATCATTGCAGTGCTTGTTGAAATAGGCACCAAGAAATCGATGCCTTTGGTTTTATCAATTACCCGAAACTGAATGGGCTCTTCGGGACTCGTGTCGTAAGGAATTATTAACGTCAAAACGAGTAGGCCTCCTTTGATGATTCCGGCGCAACGAGAAAGAGGTTTTCCTTCGTACGGGTGACTCCAACGTAAAAAGTCCGGTGCAGGTCGTTACTGCCCGCCACGTCCCTTGCTGCCTCACGAAGAGCGGCATAGCTACAGTCCGTGTACAAGACCACGTTTCGGGCCTCTCCGCCCTTAGCTCCGTGGATTGTTGAAACGGTAATCCGAGGTTTTTGCGACAAATCTTCTCCTCGCCGCTCAGCCGCTTGAAGGTAAACAAGCTGGTTCTCTGGCGCTTTTGTCAGGACCGCGGGCCACGGTTCGTCTTTCGAAACCATAAGACCCTGTGCCTCGACCAGTTCATTATAGTCGATTTCGTCGTCGTCTTCGACATTAGGTAGTGTTTTAAAGCCCCTCCGAACCCCGTGGCCGACGTCAAGAAATGAGTACATCTTTCGCGCCTCCGAACCCGCCACCTGTTCTCCTCGCTGTAAGGCCTTCCAACAAAGAACCGCATCAATCAGCTTCTGGCTAAACCGCGTCTTGCCGTGCTTAGTGTCAAATAGGTAACCGGAAGACCGCAGCAAATTAATTGCGTTCTCCAGCATGTAATTGCACTGGCCGAGAACGAGCCAGTCACCATCGGCCATGTCATTCAGTATCGACTCGATACCGTTAATGTACTGCACGGAGCCTTCAATACCCTGCGGCTGGTATACCTTGGGGAGCCGCCCTTCTACCCGCGAAACGACATTCTCGGCAAGGGCGTGGACCTTTCGCGGAATCCGCCAGCTTGTCGCCAAAACCTCGGACGCCCCTTCAAGCCCTAAGAACTGCTCAACATCCGCCCCAGCCCATCGGAATATGGCCTGATCGTCATCCCCCGCCACAATTACGCGGTTAGCGGTTTTCTCGGCGATCTTATTGACGACGTGCCACTGAATTTTGGATAAATCCTGCGCCTCGTCAACGAAGACTGTATCAAAGGTCGGGCAGGTACTGTCTGCCAGTTCAAGAAACAGCAGGAGCATATCCGTAAAATCAAACCGGCGTTCTCCAGACTTGTAGTCCTCGTAAGCTCGGCTGAGGTAATCGACCAGCGGCCAAGGTTGGTTATTGGTAATCCCCCACTCCTCGTACGCCTGTCGCAATGGGATCTCTTTGACCTTCGCCATATTTATCAGGCCCATGACCGTTTCCTTGTTCGGCAGGGCGACCCCAAAGTTTTCGGAGTCGGGGTCGGTCGCGGTCGCTTCAAACTCAAAGCCGGTCAACGCTGAGATGTCCCGCCAGTTCTCCGTGTCCATTAGCTGGTCAAACTTTATACCGCTGTGCATAAAACAGAAACTGTGAAGCGTCCGAAAATAAGGCAGGTCGTCGGGGCCCATGTTAAGTCGTTCTAGCGCCCTGTCGCGAGCCTCGTAGGCCGCCTTCTTAGTAAACCCAAAATAGCCGATGCGTCCGGGGGCTACACCGCTATCAATAAGGTCGGCAACCATGTTTATCAAATGAGTAGTCTTGCCCGTTCCGGGGGGTCCGAACACGCGTAAAAATTTAGAAGGGGATGTCATCCATCTCTCCAGTGGCAACGGGCGATAAGACCGCGGCTGGTTGAACCGAGAACGCAGGGATTTTGTAGACGCTCACTGTTTCACTGCTTACGCGAAGTTTTGAAGCCTCTCCGCCAATTTCGCGGAGCCTTTGCGCCAACTTGTGGCGCTTATACTCAAAAAACTTATTTCGTTGCAAGAAACTTTCGAGGTCGCGAAGCCGAAGATAGGTAACCGAACTGGTTTCATCGGTCCACGGCTTGCCGAGATGTATCTCGTCCCGAGACTGTGCCGTCTGATGGTTGATGCAGAAATCGCGAAGATATTCGTAAAAGATACCTCTGGTCGATTCTTCCTCCGCTACCGGAATAACTGCGGCGCTGTTGTCGCGAAGCTCTCCCAGCAGGGCCGCGATCCGTGATTCCCACGTGTTCTTCGTGGACGACGGCGGCAGGAAGTTTATCTGCTCCATACACGCTTTCTGAAAGGCGGGCTGCGATAAGAGGCCATCACTATCCAGTTCGATTGGCACCCCGTTCACGTCTAGAAACCAGACCGGGGGCTGGCTATCGTACTTACGCAAGTTTGCCATCGCTGCCGACGCCGCGCCGCCGACGCCGAACTTCCGGGTCAGGCACGTGGGCCGGTCGCAGTACGAGTTTATCGGCGCGTCATTGCACTTGTAGGCGTAGTCTTTCTTTTTCAACTGATTGACGACTATACCGATTTCCGTCAACCCAAGCGGCGGGTTCAGATAAGACATGTTCCACTGCATCAACTCCGTTTCCCAGCTATCCGGGTACGCCTTCTGCAAGTAGACCCCGATGTTAAACAAGCCGTTGTTTCGGCCACCCTCCGAGATTTTTTGGGGTAGCAGGGTTTGTAGGCACGGCGGGCCGTCCACCAAAAAGTCTTTCTTCTCGGTCACCGAAAGCGCGGTAACCTGCTCCGGGGTCTGGCCGCGCTCTTCGCAAAGAGCAAGAAACTCCTCCAAAGTCGCGGCGCTTCCATCAACATTAAAAGCGTGGCGTAGGCTATCTTCGTGCCCGAAATACGGCAGATTAATTGCCGAACCTACGTCGCCGCGCTCTACGTTGATAACCTCCTGCTTTGGGAATATCTCCGCATCGCCCCACCCCATCGCCGCTGCAATTTTTCGCAACGCTTCTCGCATCTTGGATGCGGGCATCCACTCTTTACAAAAAAGATAGCAGTGCGCTCCGCCGCTTTTTGAGCGGTCCACGATTAGCGGCAGCTTCTTCTCTTCGAAAAAATCAATCAGCTTTTTGTGGTCGAGGGGGTACTTGTCGATGTCAATGCACCCAAACCGCACGTTCGATTCCGCGTTCAGCAGAAAGACCCCGATACTTGTTTCCCCATCCAGATGACCGCGGTATTGCTCCTCGGTCAGCGGCTCTCTTTTCGTTTGATATGACGCTTCGTTCTTTCCCGAACCATTGACGGCTTTGGGCACCATTTCCAAATATACGGAATCGAGGCCTGAAAAGAACGACGCAAATTTCTTTACGTGTTCCATGGCTGTCCTAAAAGGGGCGACCCGAAGGCCGCCCCGTATTTTTAAAAGGGAATGTCGCTAGAAGCGGAAGGCGTATCGCCCTCGTGCTTGACGACCACGTCACCGCTCATCACGGTATCGTGAAAATCCTTTGCGCGAGCAAAGAGACCCTGCGAGTCGATCAAGCCTTCCCGGCTAATTTCCCAGCCATGCCACGAGCCTTTACTATTCTCTTCCGAGATAGTCTTCAGTTCGTACACGTAGGCGTAGCGTGGTGGAGAAAAGACGTTACCGTTCGCCCCCTTCTCCTGCGCCGCGGCAGCCATAGAGTTCCACTTACGCGACTTCTTCAACTGAGTTGATTTCATCGCAATAAGCGCGGTCTCCGCGGTCCCGTCTTCACCAATTACCAGAACAAAATGCTGGTGAGTTTCTTCGATATAGTCACCGTCACCGCCGACAACGTACTCCTTGTTGTCCTCGGATGACCGCTCCGTCTTCGGTAACGCGTCGTTGGGCGTATAGATATTCAGCGGAGCGCCGGAGCCTTGGCCGCGAGGAGCCCACTGAATAAAACGCTTCTGGTAGGCGCACGGGACAACCCGGATGCCTTCTTTGCCCTTGTACACTTGTCCGGAAACGGTGTTGTACAAGTCGCCCTTTCGAGCGTCTTCACGCTCGTCCAAGATCGGATCAAGCCCGCTCAATATCTTAATGAACGGTAGCGCAAGATCGTCCTGCGTCAGGTTTTCAAGACCCGAACCAGACTCGGCCTCAAACATGGACAAGAGATCGTTTGTTGCGACCTCCTGCTTCTTCTTCGTAGCAACCGTATTCGCCATAGTTATTTACCTCCTTTTATGACTGCGCGTTGACCTACCCAAGCTCCGAAAAGATCGGTAGGAAATTCGTCCCCATTCTCGACACGCTCTTTTACAAACGCTCGTAGCGTCGAGGGGTGAACTTCAGTTTTGGCTTCGGCGACGTAACCTTTTTGTTCGGCCATGTCAAAAAACGCCTGCGCCTTGTTGTCTTCGTTTTGACCGAAGCTGCATGAGACAGTGTTCTTGATGATGTCACCGTAGCCGTTTTGCCTCAACCACTCATAGACTTGCGGGCGGTCGTCCCTTCGGGGTTGAGCAGAGTAAGTCTGCTTCACCGAAAGTTCGGAGCCGTCGTCAAGCTTGAACGACTGAAGACCGAGTTCTGAAAACAAAGACGGCATTGCTTCGTCAGTAAGCCTGCGAAGTTCTGCTTTTTGATTTTTCAGATTTTGCTCGGTGGCTTCAATTTCTTGTTCTTGAAGCCTGATTTGACGAGCGCATTCTGATACGCTAGCCAAAGCATTTTGACCTATCCGTTCAACAGAAGAGGACTTCTCTTCTTCGTGCTGTTCTTCAAGGGCGTTGAGGATGTCAAACTTTTCGTTCACAGTTTTCTCCTTTCGTGTTTCGTGATACGACCCCGTTTCCGGGGTTGACTGGTCCTATGTACTCGCTTAATTTCCCATAGTCAACAGGAAAAAACATGACCTACTCTTTTCAGACAGAACCCTTTGCTCACCAGCTTACCGCCCTGCAAGATTCGTGGTCCGCGGACTATCACGCGCTCTTCATGGAGATGGGCACGGGCAAGTCAAAGGTGATTGTCGATACCATGGGCAAGCTTTTCGAGTCCGGCAAAATAAATGCGGCGCTGGTCGTAGCACCAAAGGGTGTCTATGACAACTGGGTTCAGAAAGAGATACCGGCGCACCTGCCAGAGCGCATCGCTCGAAAGGTTGTCCGCTGGCGGCCCGCCAAGACAAAGTCTTTTGAAGAAGAGCTTTATGATCTGGTGGTTAACCCGTTCGACGGTCTGAAGGTATTTGTCGTTAACGTCGAAGCGTTTAGCAGTGGCCGAGGTGCCGAGGCGGCGTACGTGTTTTTAGAACAGAACCCGGACAACCTGATGGTTGTAGACGAATCGACTACGATCAAGAACCGCAAGGCGATGCGGACAAAGAACGTGGTCAAGGCTCGACAGATATCCAAATATCGCCGCATCCTTACCGGTTCGCCTATCACAAAGAGCCCGATGGATTTGTTCGCGCAGTGTGAGTTTCTGGACCCGTCGGCTTTAGGTATTCGGTCGTACTACGCTTTTCAGAACCGCTACGCCATTATCCAGCGACGGCAAATGGGCCACAAGTCTTTTCAGGAGATAGTGGGATACCGGCGCTTGAACGAATTGTCGGAAAAGCTGGACGACTTTGCTACGCGAACCTTGAAGAAAGACTGCCTTGATTTGCCGGATAAGCTGTACATCCGTCGCCAGATTCCGCTGAGCGCTGAGCAGAAAAAAGTTTACGACCAGATGAAAAAGCTGGCGCTCGCCGCCTTGAACGACAAGTCTGTAGCTACTACGCAAAGCGTCCTGACACAGATCATGCGTCTTCAGCAGATTTGCTGCGGGTTTTTTCAGCCGGACGACAAGCCCGTTGAAGACATCGACAACGGCAGGTTTCAAGAACTGCTCGACGTTCTGGAAGACGCGCAAGGCAAAGTCATAATTTGGGCGACGTTTACGCATAGCCTCCGCAAGATCCGTGATGCGATATCCGAGGGCCACGGTCCGCGTTCCGTGGCTACTTATTACGGAGAGACGCCGCAGGATGAACGGCAGGAAATTGTAAACCGGTTCCAAGACCCGGACGACGAGCTACGTTTCTTTGTCGGTCAGCCGCGGACCGGGGGATACGGCATCACGCTAACGGAGGCGACCACCGTAGTTTATTTCTCCAACAGCTACGATCTTGAGATACGACTACAGTCCGAAGACCGCGCCCATCGAATCGGTCAGAACAAGCCTGTGACGTATATTGACCTCGTGTGCCCCGACACGGTAGACGAAAAGATCCTACAGGCCCTAGAAGACAAAAACATACTGGCTGGTAAGGTTCTTGGGGAAGAGGTTAAAGGCTGGTTAAAATGATATACAGCAAGAGGAGCTATAATATGCTTGATAGAGTGTGGGATTACCGGTTCCCGAATGAAAAAGACCATTACAAGTCGCAAAAGCAAAAAGACAAATACCTTGAGAATTGGAAGCGCAACGCGACGATGCTGAAAGAACACAAGGAAGGGTCTAGCGCCCTAGATCTTTCCAAAAAATATAGTTTGTCCTTGAACTGGACAAAAGCGATTTTGAAACGAGAGAAGTTTTTACAGAGCTGCTTGTCCAGTATCCCAAAGGAAAAAGTGACTGTGTCTGATTTAGGCCCTTTTAGGTGGCGAACAGGAATGTGCTTGGCAAACGAAAACCTTACTCATCTGCCAATCGAAGAGTTCTATCGATCTCAGAACGCCCATTCTCTTTTAAGAATACCCAATTTCGGCAGAAAGAGCCTACGTGAGATAGCCCTATGCTTAAAAGAAGAGGGTTACGATATATCCAAGTTTACTCTCTAAGCGTTTAGGCCCTTGCTGTAACCTACGCCCTTGGTGTAGGTGAGTGTCTCGCCGCGCAGGGTATCGGCTATGCTACAATGCACCCACCCGGAGTTTGGGTTTCCCGGCATGTAGCATTCCAAGATAAGCTGGTCAAACTTGAGGTTTTCTTTAATCCACTCAGCTAGCGCCAAGTTGTCAATGCCGGGTACTTCAAAGTCCGCCGCCTGCCCTTTTGCATGTTGGGACTTTCGACTACTCCCGATTGCTTCGCAAAGCTCCGGTGACCGGTATCCTGACGACGGCGAGAACGCAACGCCGTAATGCTCGCGAACAGGCTCCAGTATATCTCTGCACACTTTTTCTAAATAAGCCATTTGAAAAGCGTCAGGAGTGTTTTCAATTCCTAGACGGGCGGCGGTCTGGCTCTTAACAAGTTCGCGCAGTGTAAAGTGTTCGGACAGATTCATT
>Ga0208767_1000082_pt1 | contig 58346 bp, 78 predicted proteins | sample VirMetDEL_Mar_21_FD_184514 | JGI IMG/M metagenome (GOLD analysis project Ga0208767, IMG submission 184514) | Aqueous microbial communities from the Delaware River and Bay under freshwater to marine salinity gradient to study organic matter... | ecosystem: Environmental > Aquatic > Marine >...
AATATATAATATAATAAACAATTAAATAACCAATTTAAATTAATTATCATGAAAAAAGTAAATTCAATTACTACAAAGCGATTTGTAATTCGTAAGTCATTAGTAGGAAGTAACACAGTGATTACTTTCACTAACAAAAAAGGTGTTAAGTACACTTACAATCACGATGAAGTGTATAAAGCCAACAAAGAAAGATTTGAAGCAATGCCATGTTTTGAGAAGTATAAGAATTATACCAACTCAAATGCAGTACCAGCATTCGCTCGCAACCTTGACTCAGTGATAATTGAGTAAGTTGGTTGAAGAGGGTCGCCAAATGGTGATCCTCTTTTTTTTACTAAAATGCTATACATGGTATTCACTGTCAAAAAGTGTGACATTTGCCCCTTACTAGGTTTACCTTAATAGCCTAATGTCACAGTTTCAGCGACAAACTTTCTTCTTAAAAGAAGAGAGATATAGTATAACACCACCCTATATTAACTAATCTAACTAACTATTAAACACCTCAAGCTATGTCTAAAAAACAAGATAGAAAGCAAATTAAAGAAGAAATACTCACGTCTATGTTCGCTATTGGAGCGTTACTCATTGGTTATGGTATTTTGCAAGCATTCGTATACCTTACAAATTAATTACGATGCTTCATATATAATATAATAAACATTTAAACCAACTTATTATGCGAAAAATATCTTTCTCTCGCCGCGACTCATTTAAAAAAGTAATCACCATAAATGGTCGCAAGTTCAAGCACTTCAGTTTGCTTAACATACCAAACAACTTCGGATGCCAATCTACTTCAAATGGTAAAGAAGGTATTTCAGAGTACATTAACTACAAAGGTTTAACTTATTACGCAGAGTAATTATGGAAGATCTAAGAAACATGTTAACTATTATTTCTAGTGGCCGTCGCTATGACGAGTTGACTGAATATGGCCAAGAGTATATAAGATCAAAAGCTAATTACTTATGCAATAAGTTTGATGGGCAAATAGCCGACACTCATCATGTAATCACTTATGCAAAATTCAAAGGATGGCTATAACTAAAAATAAATTATTATGAGTAGAGTAAAGTTCAATGGTTTTGAAAACCACATAATTAAACAAGCGTTAAATGGTTTTTCAAGCCAAATGGAAGCTGAAATAGAGCAAGCAGAAGCAGATGGTAACAGATCTATATATGCACCTGGTTTCTTTAATATGATCTGCAAAGATTTAATTGATAAAGTAGATGATATGACACTTAAAAAAGATAGAGGATTATGAATTATCATTGGAACAAAGACACTATTATGTACTTCGTACAATTATCAAGAGAAACTAACATGCAAGAGTTCTCATACAAAGTCATGGACTTCATTGAGCGTGATTGCAGTACTGAAGAAGATGAAACATTCCAAGATCTCTATGACGACCTTATGGATGTAATCTTAAAAGAAATAACCATTGACCGTGCTAAAGAAATACAAAACAAATACGATAAGTAAAATATAATATAATAAAATAAACACATCATGAAAACAGAAAATGCAATCAAAGCACTTATTAAAGCGCGTAACGAAAAGTACAATAGTAAGACACTTCACATCAAAGTATCTGAAGAGCGTAGTTGGTCAAACAAAAAAGTATTAACTATCACTGGTCACGAGGTAGCAGTATACTTCTCTGCTATGGCTAATTTCTTATGCCCAATGATCGCAACTTATGTTGAAGTTATTGATAATACAACTTATATTGAAGTTATTGATAATACAACAGTAAAAATTGAGCTTAACTAATATGACACCACAAGAAGAACTAGAGCAGCGTTTAAAGAACCACAAATGGTGGGCATTCATGAGTGATGATCCTTCTGTTGATAAAAAAGCACAAGAAGATTATATGGAGATCATTAAGCTAATGCGTGATTTCCCTAATCGTGAAGAGGCTTTTGAGTTATACAAAAAGCACTGCCCTGAAGAATTATTTCTTGATGGCTCTTTAGTACGTAAATCTATTGGACTATGACACTAATCACAATTTATAAAATAGCAGACGAGATAGTTATCAAGCATGGTATCTATGTAAGTAAGTCAAAAGACTATTTATCTCTGCCACCACAATACCAAAAGCAAGTTCGTGAGCGTGTATACAAGCAGCTTACTAATGCTTATATTGGCTAATGCTATACACATGCGAGAAAGATTACTACAATTATTTCACTATATTATTGTGGCACCAACAATAACAGCAATAGTATTTTTCATATGCTGGTTGTTCGCTAAGCTATATTTTCTTATAGTGTAACAAATTAAATACGATCACTTATATATAATATAAATATGAATAATCAAATCTTAAACAAAGAAACAAGTGTGGCTATGCTTAAAGCATTTGGCTGTACAGAAATATCTACTCCACAACAAAAAGCTAATGGCACAGATGTGTGGGAGTTACCAAGACATACTATTATCAAGTATAATGGTAAAGCAAAACCTGGTTGGAAACCTCGCTTTGCGCTGTATAATAGTGGTTATGTAAGAGTACTACATAGTCATCATAGTAAGCAGTGCTATCAAATCAACCCTACTTATGATCAAAAGTTTTTTTTCATTGATAGTCAACTCAATGTGCGTGAGTCTACAAGTAAAATGCGTATGCTTATCTACGGTGATGCCGCGCGATACCAATACCTAGTACAATACATCTTTAAAAATTACAAAAAATACCTTGAACTATGAAAAGTTTAATTGACCTATCACCAATCTTTAATTTCCTTAAAAAGAAAGACGAAGAACAAAAAGAACCAACATTCACATTGTCTGAAGTAATGGCCATATTGGAAGAAGCTCTTGTGAGATCTGAAGAAGATACTGGAGATATTAACTGGGACGATATAGAATATGATGTAGATATTGATTGGCATAAAAGAATTTGCATTAATAATGTAGATGTTTCAAGTCAACTTGAAGAAGTTTTTAACTCTGTAAATGACTGCTTTGAAAAACTTATTACCGACTATGTTGAAATGCAAAAAGAAAATAATAGTTAATTATGTCAGGATACGAAGTTATTAAAGGGAAAAATAAGTATGATCACTATGAAGTTCACATACCTATAGAAGAAGTTGGTATTGTATATGGTTCATACGAAGTATGGGATAGGGACTCTGGTGGTTATGTGTTTTACGAAGAAGGCTCGTTGATCTTTGAAGACGGCGAGTTGATCGACTATGATGGCATTGCCGAACTACCTGAGTCTATTATTAATGAAATAGCAAAAATTAGAAAAGTAAGTTTATGAGAGCTTTAGCAGAAGAACTATACGAGCGTACTAAAGATATGATCAGTGATATTGCTTTCCATGTTATGGATGATCACCATATATCTCATAGCAAAGATCAAGTACTAGCTAGTATACTAAATGAGTATTATACACTATGGGATAAACCAGTTAAGCTTGAGTACAATCTTAATAATGCAAAAGAGCTGATCTCGCGCGTCGAAATAGATAATGCCAATACATTACATAATAAAAAGTTATCAGACAAATCTAGGCTGTCTATTATTGTTCTATATCGCAGTACGTTAGCATATATATTCTATAAGCACTGGAACATGTCACAAACTCGTATTGGCAATCTATTTAATAGGGACAGAAGTACAGTAGCATATATGGTTTCAGCAACAGCAAATAACATATGGTATTATAATAAGCAAGATTGTTTTGAGCGTAGAGTTATTGAATACCTATTTGAAGAAGCTGGACTTGACTCACCATTCGATCCTATAAAGGTCAATTAATACAAAACGAATACGATTAGTTATATATAATATAATAAACAATAAACACATGATAGTATTTGTATATCCATCTAAAAAAGTAATGAAAGAAAATGTTGGCAAACCACTTCGTTATATTGAGACAAGTATGTTTGGCGAAGAATATGTATCTGACGGAAAACTAGTTGGTGCTAATCGACCACACATTACTGGTATTGGCAGAGAGTTCTTTGCTGAAATAGAAATGGAAAATGGTTTAATCAAAAAAGTTTCTTAAAATGAAAACAAAACCACTTAGTAAATACAAGTTGAATAAAATTGAGCTTGGTTTAGAGCATTGGTTCAGTAAAGCATCTGAACAAGATATTATACAAGGTAAAAAATGGTATAAGTCAGCCAATGAATTAACTACGTCAATAGCTAATAAGTATAGATACAACAATGAAATAGTTGCATCTGTTATTAGTGCTTTATCTCCTCGTAATAAGTGGCAGCGTAATATTACCGATGCTATACACGTTTTAGATGCGGTACAGCGCGATGTACACCATGATCATGTCAAGGTTTGTACATTTAATAATAACAAGTTAAAAGCTTTTGACATTGCAAAAGGTATAAAGTTCATTGATGAATCTTCAAGAAAAACATTTTCATTTGTCAAGAATATTGCAAGATTAGATCCAGACTATGTAACAATAGATGTTTGGCATCTTCGTGCTTGTAGTACATTCACAAGTGTTCCTAATTATCCAAACAAAACACAGTACGATCAAATAAGTAAACTAACAAAAAGTTTAGCTAAAAAACATAATCTAAAAGGCTATGAGTATCAAGCCATAATTTGGTGCTCGATAAGAAAATAATAAACACATGGTAAAAGTAACAAACAGTAATTACGATTCTTCTTGGATACAAAAAGCTTCGTACAACCACTCAGACAAAACACTATTTGTAATACTTAAAAGCGGATCTTCATATCTGTTTAGTGATATATCTAAAACAGACTTTGATTACTGATTACTTCAATGATAGTAACTCTCAAGGATCTGCATTTAATAAATTGATCAAGAATAATTATACATTCAAAAAAATTCATTAATTTTGTATGGTCCTTTAGCTCAATTGGTTAGAGCAACTGACTCATAATCAGTAGGTTGTAGGTTCAAGTCCTGCATGGACCACTATGCGCCCATAGCTCAACTGGATAGAGCAACAGCCTTCTAAGCTGTAGGCTACAGGTTCGACTCCTGTTGGGCGTACTAAATATATAATATGAAAGTAAATAAGGAAAGTTATAAGCTTATAAATGAAGCTGTTAACCACGAAGTTTCAATTAAGATTATTAATATAGTTAATAAATTTATAGATAGTATAGAAAGTATTGAAGATGGTGGTAGGTATTTAAAGTTAATAAATATGGCTCCAACCATTAAAGCATTTAACTATAATAAAGATGGTACTTTAAACAGAGAAGACTTTGAGCAGTTCATATATGATCTAATATATGTTAACTACGGAGAGGATATGTTTAAACAAGAAATAAATAAATTATCACAATGCGCGAAAAACATTACTTCGGAAAAGAAGGATTGATATTATTGAATATGATTATTGATTTACACCAAACAGTAGATACAATACCAAATGACCAAGAGCTTGGTCGAACAATTAGAAAAATATTTAAAGAGTTTGATGAGTACAGAGAACAAATGTCAAGTATGTAATAGTTATATACCGTCAGGTCTTCGTCATCAATTTATATGTGACAATTGCCTTGTAAATAATACAAAACAAATACGATTAGCAAGATATAATAATATAAACAATAAACACAATGGCAGAAACAAAGTGTAACGGTTGGACAAATTATGCCACATGGCGTATCAACTTAGAAATCATCGAAGACATCGAGTTTGAAACACATCAAACAGCTGAAGATATTAAAGAGATTGTTGAATCAGTTGTTCTCGATCAATTACCAAAAGAGTGTTGGTTAGCTTATGACTATGCAGGGCATTTATCGATCAAGTTAACTTTTATGAAATTGCAGAATACGTTAATGAAAATCAAATTTTAGTATGACAGACAAGGAATTACGCAAGTTAGCAAAGTATATAGTTGAAGAGCTTACAATGCCTAATGAAGATGGTGTTGATCAAATTGGTTATCATCTTACTTTCTTTACCGATGATCAGATGGAAGAGTATGAAAATCTATTGATTAAAAATCAAATTGAGCAGTTACAAAGATTGTTAGATGCTACAATAATATCTGATGAAGATGGTATTGATCAAATTGGTTATCATCTTACTTTCTTTACCGATGATCAGATGGAAGAGTATGAAAATCTATTGATTAAAAATCAAATTGAGCAGTTACAAAGATTGTTAGATGCTACAATAATATCTGAAGACTATGAAGCAGCGGCTGTTATATTAAAGAAAATAAAAGATATTGAGAAACAAATCAAAGACAACTAATGCTATACACATGAACATATTTTACCTCCACAGAAATCCATTTAAAGCCGCTAAATACCAATATAATAAGCATGTTGTTAAAATGGTTTTAGAGTCAGCTCAAATGCTTTGTACCGCACATCATCATTACGGTAATGGCGATAATGTACCTTACAAAAAAGCACATTATAATCACCCATCAACTATTTGGGTTAGAGAAAGTAACGAGCATTATGAATGGTTATACTACCACATGCTTGCATTAGGTGCTGAGTATAAAAAAAGATATAGTAAAACTCATTTAGTTATAGAAAAATGTTTACAACCATTGCTTAATAGACCACCAGGTATACCAAAAGTTAGTTTCAAACAACCACCACAATGTATGCCAGATGAATATAAAGCAAATAGTAGTATTGATGCTTATTGGAACTATTATATCGGTGAAAAACACACCGTAGCACATGAATCAGAAACTATTTATACTAAAAAACCATATATCAATGAAGAAGTTATTAATCCTAGCTCTATTGCTGCCGCTGTACTCTAATGCACAGGATCGTGCTGATTGGGCGTATGTAACACCAAACAAGGACACGTTGTTCTTGGAACAAGATGATCCAAACGCTAATCTAAACTTTACAATATGGAAGTCAGATACCACGTGGCAAGGTTGGAATCCAGTTATTGTACGCGCTCCACGGGAATATATTGCTTATCGCAGACGAACCAATGTAATTGAATTGAAATGAAATATGACATTGATCAATGGTCAACGTGGGCACATATTATTGCCGATGTTGAACTAATGGTTGTTAAAGACAGCCATGGTAAATCAAAAATTGAACTGTTGCAATTATTTTCGCAATATCTAAATCAGATTATTGATGAAAACAAAGAAACAGCAGAAGCGTGAGTATCACGATGAAGATGTTAAAATTAAAAAGCGTTATAAACGCATATCTAAACAAAAAATAAATAGATATTACGATGAGCATGATGAGTGATTTGTATATCAAATTAATGGAAGAACATTATCATAATTTATCTGAAGAAGAAAAAAATTATTTAAAAACAACAAACCTCGATCAAATATACTGGGATCAAAACTGTGACAATAGCCCCTAATATATCTTATAATAACAGCCTAATGTCACACAATAGAAATATGGAGTGGTTAAACAACCGTCGCATTATCTATGTGAAATATCCTTGGTATGATGAACCAACTAAGGTGTTTCCATGGGGATGGTACTATGAAGATGGTACACATCAATGCTACGAGTTATTTAGATCTAAAGCTAAGATCACTACTATAAGATCGTTAAAGTGGCATATGTTAGTATTAAAATTTTTAAATAAAGATATTTCATATGATAAGTATTTAGAACTATGTTATTTCCTCATTGATAAAAGAAATAATTTTACCGCAATCACCATACCAAGTGATTTATTACTTAGATTTGCAAACGAGGTGTTTCAACACCAGTTTCATATGGCGCCTAAAAACAGGTTGCGTAAGGTAATATTTCGTATTGGTAGCGGTCTTACTATCGACGAAAAATTATCTATCGTAGGTAGTTTGATAGGAAGGTCTAAGCGGATCACTGAGGATGATATTTACCAATGCATGTTAGAGATTAACAACAAAGGAGATAAGATAACTATAAGTGGTATTGCTAAACTGTTAGGTTGTACACCTCGTACTATCCATAGAAATATGGGTGACGAACTTAAATTAGAGAAAGGTGTATTAAACCAACAGTTATGAAATATTACAATGTAAAAAACTATATAAGATATAAACAAGATATTGATGATCAACCGCATCCAAAAAGATATTGGCAAGATTATACAAGAGATGAACTAATAATTAAATTCTTACCGCTAGTAGAAAGTATTGCTAGAAGCTTTGCGACTGGAGATCAAGCATCGGGTGTTATGAATATTGAAGATCTTATACAAGAAGGAAGTATTGGCCTTATTAAAGCTGTAGATAAATGGGATGTTGATTTTGCTTTATCAAAGCTCGACCCAGAAAAAAGTATTAAGAGTTTCTTTTCAAAGCGTATCAAGGGTGCAATACGAAGAGCTATTGATATAAACAGAGCTGGTATGCGTATACCAGAACACAAGATAAATGAGATACGCAACAGCGAAGATGAAGATCAAGAGAAAGTTCAAATGTTCTTTAATTCAATATTTAAAAGTATCGATGCTGATACAACTGGGGCTTATTATAATATTCCAGATTTAAATAAAGAATATCGTATTGATATGATTAATAGCTTTTTACTTGGCCTCATGAAAATGGTGTTAGACCACAATGAATATCATGTTTTGAGACTAAGCTATGGATTAGACTGTCGTAAGCATTCAGCAAAAGAGATAGCATTCATAGTAGGTATTAAAGGAACAAGTTCGCATGTTAGAATATCTCAACTTAAAAAGCAAGCAATAAATAAAATATCTGAAAAAATAAAATTATCTCAAGTTATTGATTTCTTATAAAAAAATAATTATATTTGTATTTTAAAACCAATAAACCATGAGTAAACCAGTAAACCTAACGAGCGTGCTTAATTATATGCAAAGCAGGTTCAAGTCAAAGAAAAGCCGATACAACAGTTTTGGTAAGTATTATTTCAGAAGTGCTGAAGATATACTTGAAGCCATTAAACCTTTTTTAGACGAGCATAATGTTACTGTTCGTATTGAAGAAGAGTTTATTGATGGCACTGTTCCAGTTATTAAATCAAAAGCTATTATTAGTGATGGCACAGATGAAATATTTGCGCAAGCTATTGTTGGTGTTGATCTAAATCAAAAAGGTATGCAAGTACCACAACAGTTTGGTTCAGCATCATCTTACGGTAAAAAGTATGCGCTTGGTAATCTACTGTTGATTGATGACACTCAAGATTCAGATGCTACAAACGACCACGGTGAATCAAAACAAAAGCTTAGTGGTGTAGCTCTTGAAAAAGCTAAAGAATATATTAAAGGTGGAGGATCAATCGATGCTATTAAATCTAAGTATGATGTCTCTGCTGCAGTAGAAAAGCAATTACAAACATTATGACAAACGAGGAAATACTCAACCGGTTAACAAACGACGAGGATTATTATGGTTCTTTCGGTAAACAATTTTTAAGTAACTCAGATATTAAAACATTGCTTACCAATCCACTTGCATTACATAAGGATCAAGGTACATCATCTGCGTTTTTAGTCGGTGGGTATTTCCACACCGCTATCTTAGAGCCAGATAAACTTAAAAAATATAAAGTAATTAAATCAAGTAGTAGAAATACTAAAGCTTACAAGGAATTATCTGGTGGTGAGATGTGTTTATTACAGGATGAGGTCGACCGTATTGAGTTGATGTTGGATAAAATCAATAACAACAAGATATGTGTCGATCTTATTCGTAATGCTAATGTTGAATATGAGAAACCAGGTATTACAGAATTATTCGGTAATAAGTGGAAAGGCAAAGCTGATATTGTAAACCATGATGATAAAGTTATCATTGATCTTAAAACAACTAATGATCTCGATGCGTTTAGATTTTCAGCTAAAAAATATAACTATGATTCTCAGGCATATATCTATAGCCATTTATTTGGTTATGAGTTTATGTTCATAGCTATAGACAAGAATACACATCAAATAGGTTTATTCGATTGTTCTGACGAGTTCTTAGAGCGCGGTAAGTACAAAGTAGAAAAAGCTAGTGAAGTGTATGATCTATTTTATAAGTCGGAAGACTTTGACCCAAATCAGTATTTTATTAATCAAACTTTATAACAATGGCAGGAATTATTCAAGCTAGTATTAATCTATCAAATATCCCAAAGGATAAAATTATTGATGGTAAAAAAGGTAAGTATCTACCTATTACAATTACATTGAACGACGATTTTGATAACTTCGGCAACCAAGGTCCTATTACTGTAGCACAATCAAAAGAAGAGCGTGATGCAAAAGAAGCAAAGACATATCTTGGTAATGTAAAAGTTGTTTGGACAAACGGACAGTTTCCACAACCAGCACCACGTGAAGGTCAACCTCAACAACAAGCTAAAAAGCAAACAGTACAAGAAGACGATCTACCATTTTAAAAAATGAATGTAGAATATAACGAGATCAATGGATTTGAGATTGACGAGTTCAATCAATACGGTCTAGCAAGTGGGAAGACACAGGGGATTTGTCCTCTGTGTTCTCACACTAGACAACCCAAACATCAAAAAACGCATTGTGCATCATACGATTGGGAACGTGGTCTTGGAACATGTCATCATTGCGATTCAACGTTTCAACTCCACACCTTTAAACGAAAAGGTATGGCAGATAAAGAATACATAAAACCACCAGAAAAACAGATAATTGAAGTATCAACGAAAGTTGAACAATGGTTTGCTGAGCGCGGCATAAGTAAAAAAACCCTCAATGACTTAAGAGTTACTGAGGGTTTTGAGTATATGCCCCAAACCGCTAAAGAAGAAAACACAATACAGTTTAATTACTTTATTGGTGAAGAGTTAATCAATGTTAAATACAGAGATGGTCGCAAGAACTTTAAACTTTATAAGGGAGCAGAGAAAATATTTTACAATCTTGATGCAATTACGAACACGGATACGTGTATTATTGTCGAAGGAGAAATGGACGCTCTCAGCCTTCATGAAGCCGGTATTACTAATGTTGTATCTGTACCTAACGGCGCTACTCTATCTAGTAATAATCTTGATTACCTCGATAACTGCATTGACTACTTCGAAGATAAGAAGAAAGTAATATTAGCAGTTGATCAAGATGAAGCTGGTAATGCTTTAAAGCAAGAGTTTATTCGTAGACTCGGTGCTGAGATATGTTATCTTGTAGATTTTGTAGATTGTAAAGATGCAAACGAATACTTACTTAAGTATGGCTCTGAAGATCTTACAAAGGTTATTAATAGTAATAAACCAGTACCGCTTGAGAATGTATCAACGCTTGCTGATATTGAAGATGAGTTAATAGACTTTGTAAATAATGGTTTTAAACCTGGTTACCAAGTTGGTTTAGAAAACTTTGATAAGATATTCAGTACATATACTGGTCAGTTTATCACAGTAACTGGTATACCAAGCTCTGGTAAATCTGATTTTGTAGATCAAATGTGTGTTGGTTATAATACCAACTACGGTTGGAAAACTGCATTTGCATCTCCTGAAAATCAACCTACATATTTGCACGCGCACAAGTTGATGCGTAAAGTATGGGGTGACATGCCAAATAAAAACGATATTGGTACAAATCAATGGAATAAAGTTCGTGATCATGTTAACGATAACTTCTTTTTTATTGATATGGATAAATATACTCTTGAGTCAGTACTTCGTAAAGGTGCAGAGCTTGTAAAGCGTAAGGGTATTAAATGCTTAGTTATTGATCCATTCAATAAGGTAAGAGATATAAATGGTAATGAGTCTGGTGATGTTAATGTTTATACATTAGAATACTTAAGCAAGATAGAAATCTTTGCAAAAAAATATGATGTATTAGTTATTATAGTAGCGCATCCTACTAAAATGTATAAAGGTTCAGACGGTAAAATTGAAGAGCCTACTATGTATAATATAAAGGGTGGTGGTGAATGGTATGATGCTAGTTATCATGGTCTTTTAGTTCACAGAGATTACGAGGCTAAAACAGTGAAAGCTAAAGTATTAAAGGTTAAGTTTCAAAACCTTGGTGAAAATGGTGCTGAAGCATATTTTAAATGGGAACCAAGATCTGGTTGTTTTTTACCAAACGAACCAGCTGTAGACGAAAACGAGCCAATGCCATGGGAGTAAATGCCTAAACTAAAAAAGCCAAGTATAATGGGAAAATATTATCCAACTAGCCAAGAGCTAGATGCTGCTTTTTGGTGCATTAAAAATAACATACATATATCTCCGCTAAAGAAAAATTACAAAGATCAACTATGGTATATTGATATAATTATAAATGGTAAGTCAAGTAAAAGTCCTGAGACATTTGGTCCTAGTATTATTTGGCAAAAACTATATGAATACACATCTTACTACTATAATAAATATAAAAATGAAAACAATATTTAATAACGCAAACGAGGTATTTAATTATTACTTTGATCATATAGTTAATCATGGTGTAATATTCCAAAACACAAAAGCTTTATTTAACGTTGGTGTACATATTAATAACCCAATGGATAATCATATCACTTCTGATATGCGTAATTGGAAAAAAGAATATGCTCACTCTGAATGGTTGTGGTATTTAACTGGAGATAGAAATATAAAAACACTAGGTAATATATATGGTAAAATACCTAAGATCTGGAAGAAGATGGCTAATTCACAGGGTAATGTTAATTCTAATTATGGTTATCAATGGGAACGTAATGGTCAACTTGATAAAGTTGTTGATATGCTTAAGAAAAATAAAGAGACAAGGCAAGCATCAATATCAATATATGATGGTAAAGAAATATCAAAGTATAAGTATGATACGCCTTGCACATATGCGGTTAACTTTATAATATATAATAATAAGCTAAATATGTCTGTTATGATGCGATCTAACGATCTATGGTATGGCTTTTGTAATGATCAATATTGTTTCTCAATGCTACAAAAAACTGTAGCAGACCGTCTTGAAATGCCAGTTGGATGGTATTATCATTTTGTAAATAACATGCATCTATATGAACTCCAATTAACTTAATTAAACATGTATTACATTTATCACATACCAGATAAAAAGATTGGTGTAACCTGTGATTTATATAACCGGGTTACTTTACAACAAGGCTACTCTGAAGATGAATATGAAGTATTAGATTCATCAGAGGATATTGAATATATATCCGCAAAAGAGTTATATTTGCAAAGGGAATATGGATATAGAGTTGATCTTATTCCATATAAAGACCTCAAATCAAAACCTGAACAAATTAAATTTAATAAAATGAATGTCAACGTAACAGAGCAAACCACGACATTCCCTGTTCCAGTTAGAAAGCTTAAAGGCAGACTGATGGATAATATGGGTATGAAGTGGACTACATCTCACGGATCATTTGAAATAACACTGTCTACTATTGAGTGGATAATGTCTAATGTACACATGTCACAATTTAGTCAAGACAGATGTTATGTATACAATAAAGCTTTTGCTGAATCAGTTAAAACAAATAAGATACACAATGACAATATATTTGAATTAATCAGAGACTGGGCAAAAGAGAGAGGTATATACGACAAAGGTGATGATCGTACTCAGTATGTTAAGTTGATGGAAGAAGCTGGTGAGTTAGCACAATCACTACTCAAGAACGATGAGCCAGAAATTAAAGATGCTATCGGTGATATGGTTGTAGTTCTAACTAACCTAGCCCATATGCGAGGTTTTGATATTGAAGATTGTATTCATTCTGCATACGATGTAATATCAAAGAGAACAGGTAAAATGCAAAATGGTACATTTGTAAAAGACACATTATGATAACTAAAAAAATTAATTTCCGTGATCCAGTTGTTGAACGAGTCGTCGATAGATTTATTTTACGATCAGACGAAGGTTACAAAAAATATGGTCAAACGCTTGATGAAGAGCGCGCGCAGGGCGTCAAAGGTCTCCAAGAATATATTAATGATGTACAAGAGGAACTTATGGATGCGGTGTTGTACCTACAATCAGTACAAGAAGAAATACAAGATTTGAAAGAAGAGCTTTTAATTCTACGCGCTGAACAGATGTAATATGAAGCGTAGTAAAAAACGAGGTCCAGTAAGGGCAAAGAAAGTTGTATATAATGGTATACAGTTTGCTTCTGGCCTTGAGAAATATATGTATATTGCTTTACGTAAGCATAAGATTAAAGCTATTTATGAAGGTGAGACATACACCCTATTAGATGGCTTTAATTTTCAGAGCTCATGTTATGAGCGTCAATCCAATGGTAAAGGTGACATGATAGATAGAGGAAATAAAAAAATCCTTGGAATAAAATATACACCAGACTTTATTGGCGACGGATTTATAATTGAGTGTAAGGGTAGAGCAAATGAAAGCTTCCCAATGAGATGGAAGATGTTTAAAAAATATGTCAATGATAATTTAACTGGTGTCACACTATATAAACCACAGAATCAAAAAGAGTGTAATGCTGTTGTAGAACTAATAAAACAAAAAAGAAATGAATTGGGAGATTAGCCTTGGATTATACCCTGGAATATTAATAGGATTTAGATCATATAATGAAGAATATGGTTCAACACATGTATTATATCTTCCATTTGTAGATATCGCATTAACAATATTCAAGGACTAATGGGATTATTTACACCTAGAATAGAATATAAACCTTTTGAATATCCAGAATATTATACAGAAGGTTGGTTGAAGCAAGCTCAAGCATTTTGGCTTCACACAGAAATATCGATGTCAGGCGATGTTAAAGACTGGCATGAGAACTTAACATTATCAGAGAAAAATTTAGTAGGTAATATACTATTAGGTTTTGCACAGACTGAATGTGCTGTCTCTGATTATTGGACGCAGAAAGTTGTATCATGGTTTCCTAAGCACGAGATACAGCAAATGGCTATGATGTTTGGTTCACAAGAAACAATACATGCAGTAGCATACTCTTATTTAAATGAAACACTTGGACTAAACGACTTTAAAGCATTTTTACATGAACAAGCAACGGCAGATCGCTTTAACAATCTTGTGGCTTATGACGGTAATGATACTGTGGGTATCGCTAGATCGCTGGCAATATTTAGCGCATTCGCAGAGGGTGTATCACTGTATAGTGCTTTCGCTGTTCTTTATAGTTTCCAGCTTCGTAACCTTCTCAAAGGAATAGGACAACAAATGAAATGGAGTGTTCGCGATGAATCGCTTCATAGCCGTATGGGTTGTAAACTATTTAATCACATGTGTTCTGAAGATGATACTTTAAGATCAAAAGTTATGGACGATGTTATTGCCGCGGCTGAAACAATGATTGAGCTTGAGCATAAATATATTGATAAGATGTTTGAGATGGGTAACCTTGAGAATCTTAAAGCTGAGGACCTTAAGAACTTTATTATTAAAAGAACTAACGAAAAGCTACATGAACTTAACTATGATTATGGTTTTGATTATGACGCTGAGTCAGCTAAACAACTTGACTGGTTCTACCATTTAACTGGTGGACATACGCATACAGATTTCTTTGCTATTAGACCTACTGATTATAGTAAGGCTGGTGAAGGAGAAGATTTTGATGATATTTGGTAAATAAAAATTATGAAAGAAAGTACATTAATTGAAATGCAAAAGAAAGTTGAGTCATATCAACGAATAATACAATATTTATTCTCAGAAGTTGAACGATTAAAAGAGTTGTCTATTGGGTCATTAGAAGTAATGAAGCTTATGCCTGATTATGATGAGGCATTAGAAAAACTAAAGCAAAATCATTTAGATAAACTTAAAGAAGAAAAAGAGAATAAAGATGGCGAGCAATCGGTGGATTAAAGGAGAAGATTACCCAGAGTGGGCAGAATCTGATATTTATAAAAAGACAATCAGTGGTGGATATTTATTAGAGGGCGAAACGCCGCGCGATGCTTATATGCGCGTTGCAAGGACCGTTGCGATGCATTTAGAACGCCCTGAGATGGCCGAAAAGTTTTTTGAATACGTCTGGAAGGGTTGGCTGTGTTTGGCGTCCCCCGTATTGTCTAATACAGGCACAACGCGTGGTTTGCCGATCAGTTGTTTCGGTATCGATGTCGCAGATTCAATAGCAGACATTGGAAGTAAAAACGATGTCGCAGATTCAATAGCAGACATTGGAAGTAAAAACCTTGAGATGATGTTGTTGGCTAAGCACGGTGGTGGTGTTGGTATTGGTATTAACCAAATCAGACCAGCTGGAGCAAACATTAAAAACAACGGTACATCAGATGGTATTGTTCCATTTTGTAAGATATATGATTCAAGTATATTAGCTACAAACCAAGGATCAGTACGTCGCGGTGCTGCAAGCGTTAACTTAAATATAGAGCATAAAGACTTTGAAGATTGGTTAGAGATTAGAGAACCTAAAGGCGATGTCAATCGACAGTCACTTAACTTACATCAATGTGCTATCGTTGGTGATAAGTTTATGCGTAAGCTTCTTGATGGGGATAAGGTAGCAAGAAGAAAATGGGGTAAGCTATTACAAAAGCGTAAAGCAACTGGTGAACCTTATATTATGTACAAGGGTAATGTGAATAAGCAAAACCCTAATATGTATAAGAACAGCGGTCTAAAAGTACATATGACAAATATATGTTCTGAGATCGTTCTTCATACAGATGAAAACCATAGCTTTGTTTGTTGTTTATCTTCTTTAAACCTAGCAAAGTATGATGAGTGGAAAGGTACAAACCTTATCTACGATGCAACTTGGTTTTTAGATGGAGTATTAGAAGAGTTTATACAAAAAGCAAAAGGTAAAATAGGATTTGAAAATTCAGTAAGATCAGCTGAGAAAGGTAGAGCTTTAGGTCTTGGTGTCCTTGGTTGGCACACGTATTTACAAAATAAAGGAATACCCTTTGAAGGATTATTAGCGCAATATGAAACTAGAAAGATATTTTCTCAAATTAAAATCGAGACAGAGAGAGCGTCTATGGCGCTTGCAGAATCATTTGGTGAACCACTTTGGTGTGTTGGATCGGGCTTTAGAAATACTCATCTACGGGCCATTGCTCCTACTGTTAGTAATAGCAAACTTAGCGGTAACGTTTCTCCTGGTATTGAGCCTTGGGCTGCTAATGTTTTTACGGAACAAAGCGCGAAGGGTACATTTATTCGTAAAAACCCTTCTTTAAAACAAGTTTTAGAAGATCTTGAATTAGACAATGAAGATATTTGGGATAGAATACTTGCAGACGGAGGATCAATACAATATATTGAGGAGCTTGATGATCATGTTATTGGTGATTGGGATATACCTGTTAAAGAAGTCTTTAAGACTTTTAAAGAGATTAATCAACTCGAAGTTGTTAACCAAGCAGGTATTCGCCAGCAATACATTGATCAGAGTGTTTCGTTAAACTTAGCTTTCCCAGCGGATACAGATCCCAAGTTTATTAATAAAGTACACCTTGATGCTTGGAAAAAAGGTATCAAGACATTATACTATGTAAGAACTGAATCTGTGCTCCGCGGAGATATTGCTAAGAAAGTAACAGATGAAAACTGTTTAAGTTGTGATGGATAATTAACGCTTAGAGTAATAGACGATGGTAATTTTATCATCGTCTTCTCTTAAGCACTTATTTAAGTATTTACACAATTAAATACGTTCTTACATTAAGTTTTATTATGCTATACACATATTAATCTTCTGAAAACCTATTAAAATAATCTCTTGAATAATCTTCATTTCCATATTGATTAGTCAAAGGTCTTGTGTGACCTTTTTTCTTTTCATTGTCTACACCTAGCTGCCATGCTTCCCAACCTCCAAGCATAAAAATTCTTTGCCACATTTCCATTTCGTCACTCATAGCGCCTTCAATGTTATTATATTTAATAACTATACGATCTAGGGGTACGTTTGTTATTGCTGTAAATACTTTTGCTGTTGGCAAAACATATGGATCATTTGGGCTAAATCCTTCACTAAATGGATCATCATATACTCCACGATCCGCTGAAAATAAAGCGCTACGTATTTTACTTATTTTAGAATCTATTGGAGGGGCTATATTAAATAATTCAAATATTGCTCTTTCATATTCACCTCTTTGACCCATCTTCTTTTTTCTATGTTCTTTGTATATCTTAAGCGCAACGTCTTTTAACATGGCTGCAGTTGCGCCATATATACCCAAACCTCTAAGTATACTATTAGCCATACCATTAGCAACATCTAACTGCTTATTATATTGTTCTTCGTCATCATCTTCAGCATCAGATCCAAACATCATTGCAAAAACGGCCTGCTGTATAGTGTTGAATATTAAGTTTTGAATAAAGGTATAATACAGTATTTTAGATGCGTTTGTTTTCCAATCGCCTCGATTATTGATTAAATCTAATGCAGCCTTTTTGGTTAATCTAGCATACTGCATTGATGTATTAGCAAAGTTCAATATAACGCGACCAGCCGCGCTAGCTTGCTCCATGCTTATTTTATCGGTCCTACTTGATTGTTGGCTTTCTTCTGATAGATCTGCAAAGTCATTATAAGCTTTCTCTTCTGCTTCTTTTTGAGATAAACCTTCTTTTAAATAAGTTTTTACTCTATTTCTATAAAAAGTAGCACCACCAGTTGCTATTGCAATGCTATCAGCAATTTGTGTTGGAACATATCCTTTCTTTAAAAGCAGACTTATAAGTTTACTTACTTTGTTTTTAGACGTTTTAGCAATGTCTGCAAGTTCGGCTTCGCTTACGTTTATTTTTAATCCCTTTCTTCTTGCTACTAAATAATTAGAATTCATTAGCATTCTTACGTCGCTCCAATATTGCTTTTGATTAGCAAACGCAGCACCAGCTTTTAAAGGATTATTATCTGTCCAATTTATAAAGTTTATATTAGATATTAACTGAAGTAAAGCTGATCTTGTATTAAAGAACATTATTGCAGCCGTACTACCATTTAAATAATCAAATACTTTACTTGTTATATCATTTTTGTATGGTCTATTTCTACCATCTTTCATTCTCTGAAGAGAATCTTCAAGCGCTATTCTGTAACTTAAACCATACAAAAATTCTAACTTATTTAAGTTTTGTTCAGTAAAAATTTGATCAGCGTTTTCTTGCCATTGTTGCATATATTTTTGTCTAAGTTCACCTTTTGTGTACCTATACATATCATTAGCAACAGAACCACCTATCCAATTAACACTAGGTTTAGTGTATTCCTTGGATTTCATTAGTTTCATTATACCTTTTGCAAGTATTAAAAGAGATTGATCGTTTTCAACTAGTTTAATATTTTCCTTTAATTGATTTCCACTTAAACCAGGTACTTCGTATCCAGCTTTATTAAACATCCATATACGCATAGATTGCTCATTGGTAAAGCCAGTTGGATTTTTCTTTTCAAGATACTGTGGTCTAACCTTGATTCTCTTTTTTAGCTCTTTGTAATCTTTAGACATCTGTACAGTAGACTCATCGATTGCTCTTTCTCCAAGAGAAAATGGATCGAAAAGATGTTTTTTATAAAACTTTTTAGCTTGCTCACCCTGTTCTCCTTTTGGCAATGTGTACCATAAAAGACCAGCAAAATCATCAGCACTTGGTGGTATCCAAAATCTATATCTAGGTTTTTGCTTAGATTTTATTCTAGCTTCTGCTGTAGATATTTGCTTATTAAAACGAATACCATGCTTGCGCTGTAAAATAACATTAAAATCTTTACTTAAATCTAAGCCTTTAGATGCCTTTAATTTTACGCTTGTTAATTCTTCGTCTCGTTTTTGGAATTCATATAATAATACATCATTTGGCAAACTAGAAGCATTTTTAATACCTATTTTACTAGCTGTTTTATCGTTTATTTTTTTACCAGCCTCCGTAACGCGCGTGTATTCATTATCAACTCCCCCTGATGCAAAGAGTTTATTTTTAGTATCAACGGGTATTGTTTTATGTGGCTTATCTTGTTTATCCCACCAATTATCTATACTTCCTACAGACTCTCCTGTTTCTGCAACTTGTTTTCCTAGATTTTTAAGTTCATTTTGACTTGGAACGCCGCCCTCATTCAAGAAGTATATGTAATCCTCCGGTCTCATTACTTCATCTGTATCAACATTTTCTATTACTAATCCGCCTCTTTTAACGTTGTAATAAATATCAAATACTTCACCATAATAGTTTTCACCCTGCTGTAGATATATGAAATCTTTATTTTCTACAAAAGCAGCTTTTGAACCTACTCCTAAACTTATAATCTTACCATTTTTAAATACTGCAACTTTGTAGTTTCCGTATTTATCCCAAATATTACGATTAACCTTACCGTCTTTTTTAGCTGTAATACACCATGGACTTGTTTTTTTACCAAGATGTGATTCAACTATATCAGCCAAGTCATCTTGACCCTGCTCAGAGTTATCAACATCGTATAAAACTATATCACTGTTATCTGGTAACTCTCTCTTATTAGTTAAGGTACTAACTTCATCTGGATTAATATAAGCTTTCTTTACCGTTTCACCAAATTCGTTAATTAATTCAGTAGGATTAGGGTATGATCTTGGATCAATACCTTTTATCGATGCTATTCGTTCTGCTTCAATAATTTTATAACCATCTTCTGGCAATATAAAACCAGGCTGATACATATAGAACAAAGCGAGTTCTTCAAACTTCTTTTTCTTTTGGTCAGGTATATTAGTTGTATCTAACCAATTAAATATACTTTCAACTTGATTTTTTATTTGATCTGGTGTTAAATCATATCTTCGTTTAGCTAATGTTTTTTCATACCTAATTTGATCACCTCTAGACGAGAACAACTTTACTGCCTGTTGTTTTCGTGGCATGAGATCCTTAACAATATCACTTTCTTTAACTACTAATTCCGGTAAACCAGCCTCTTTCATCGCTTTTTTTACCTCTTTATTATTATATCTAACCATCCAACCTCCTTCTGGAACGGTATCTTTGTAATATTTGTTTACAATATCATGCGCTTTAGATGAAATAATAGAAACTCTATAATTATTTAGTATATCATCAAATGATTTATTGGTCTTACCATTAATATATTTTAATAATTCAGTTATAACGACTCTAGCGGGTAATGAATGTTCATAAACAAATTCTTCGTCTGTCTTTGGTTTTTTACCTTCAGCAAAGTCTTGAAAAAATCCAGGTATTGCAGCTGTTCTAACGAGTGAATTAACATTGGCATTAAACGTCATCATTATCATACCGACGTCGTTATTCGTTATTTTGCCATTGTCTCTTAGTTCTATTAATTTATCAATTATAAGTTTTAACCCTTTTCTTTGATCTAAAGCAAATTCAACTCTTTCTTCTAATTCCTCTACAAACTTACCATCAACATAGCCTTTAGCGCTTTGCTTATTAATTATCCCAGTTAACGTGTTATAAGGTTTATTATTAAAAGAAACAAATTGTTGCCCTGAAACATATTTTGCATTCATTGACTTAGGTACAATACTATTAAAGAAGTCTTTTCTACCAGTCGTTAAAAAATATCTTAATGTCTTTAAATTTGTTTCAGGATCTTCTACAATGCTAATAAAATCATTTGTTTTAGCATCGTATAGATATTGCTTACCTAACACACCCCATTGATTACTTATTGTAGGTAAAATATATTTAACTATTTGATCTGGTGTTAACGATAAAGTTAATTCAGATAAAGCAGATCTAGCTGATTTTAATTGATTTGTATTTGTAAAATCTAAATCAGATTTTTTAAGATCTAATATTTTCCTATAATCAGGTCGCTCTGTTAAACCTTGAGATGCCATTAAAGGAGACTTTCCAGCAGCAATATTGCTTACATATACTCTATATTCTGGTTGTTTAGATAATTCATCTCTTACCACTTTATTTGTAACAAGTCTACCAATTAATTCCATCATGCCTTTAATATTCTGACCTGTTGGCGTTCTTGGATCACTATTTACGATATTACCATCTTTGTCAAACCCTAAAGCATTAGCAATGTCTTCTTTACTTAATGTTTCTTTTTTAACCCATTCAGGTAAACCAGCTGGTGTTTTTACTCTTTCTAATTTATCGTAAAATAATTTTAATAAATTATTAGGCATACCAGTTGAAATACCAATTAATTCATCAGATATGTCTTGTTCTACCTTTCCTTTTGTCCTTGCTTCTATGTCTGTAGTTGTAGATGGAACTGTAGCAAATGGTAATAAATCAAGTATATTTTTAAAACCTATTTCTTTAAAAATATTTTGAGCTGATACCATTTCTTTACCATTAAGATTTAATTTTTTATCTTCTATTGCTTTTTGTCTTACATTAAACAAGTTAGCAGTTGATTCAAAATCTAAATTTCTTAATGAATTAAATGTTAACTCACTTAATTCTAAATCATTGATTTTTGACGTTATATTTGATATAGTTTGTTCTTTGTCAAAATTAGGTACATTTGGTATTACGTTTAACGGATTGATTAATTCTGGTGTTGCATCAATTCGTTGTTCTCTTCTAATTTCAGCGTTAGCACTTAGATCTTGCATATCAAATGCGTCTTGATCTTGTTCTTCTCTAAATTCTACGGCATATCTTTGAAGTTCATTTGTTGATCTAATTTCTAAACCAGATAACTGTGGGTATTTATTTTTTATAACATCAAGTATTTTTTCATTGATGTATTTATTGATATATGCGTTTATAGGTGTTCTACCATCGTAGCTTTCAATTAATCCTTTTATAGATTGACTTGGTCTCGCCGTTGTACCAAGCATCGCGTCTAAAACTATATTTGATTTTTCATCTTCAAATTGCTCGTTTAATCTATAACCAGAAAAACGCTCCGATGTGTTTAATCTTCTTTCTATTTCATTTTCCCAAAATCTAGCGATAATGGTTGAACCATCTTTTCCAAGAGCGTCGTATACAGTTTGTGTTTTTTCATATATATTGTTACCAGCTATATTTTCAATTTCAGCTAATACTTTTCTTGGCTCTCTAATACCATCTTCTTTTATTCTTTGAAGCGTTTCAGGTTTATCTTTAAACTTTTCTAAAAGATTATTGTATTCTTCTTTTTCTTTATTGTATTGTTCTTTTAATCTTTCTTTAACTTCATTTAGTTTAATTAAACTTTGCTCAGACAATGGTTGCATACCAATAGAAGCACTTAATCTTTCTTCATCAGCTTCATCTGGCAATATCATTTTTAAAGCCTGCTCTTTAGTTTTCTTTTGAAAACTAGAGATATAACTGTATAAATCTTCACCAGTTTGAATATGATTGAAATCATTTGATTCACCTAAAAAGAATTCATTGATTTGATTTACAACTGTTTTTAATTGAAACAATGTATTAAAATTACTTCTACTTAAAATATTAGTAGCAATCAAATCGTTAACTATAGTAATTAATTCTTCGTTTTTATTATATGCTGATTCGTATGATTTTTTTCTATTTTGAAAATACTCGTATTGTTTTTCAGTTATTTCTCTATCTTCTCTTTTTTGAGCAATAATATTATCAAGTCCAATTATTGCTTGATTCATAGATTTAACAATGTTTTCTTCTGTTATTCTATTACTCTTATTATATAGATGTAATAACTCATGTAGTGGAGTTACAGCCGCTGAATAAGCGTCAAATTCATTATTTGAACCATGTATTCTTGATGCAATATTATCTTCAAATACAACTATAAAGTCTTTACCAGTAACACCGTTGTTTCCAGTAAGTCTTTGTCCATTTTTTACTCCACCATAATAATTGCTGAATAATTCATCAACTATGTTTTCTGAATTATCATTCAAAGCATCTACAGCAAATCGCTTAAGTCTGTTTCTTATTTCTTCTTCATTTTTAAGATCACTTAAATCTAATTTGAAGTATTTAAAATTCTTATTTTTATATTTAGCATGTTCAACAATGTCAGAATAAAATTGAAATAAAGAAACAGCTCTAGCTGATTGGGCTGGGTTTAATGCACCCGCTTTTTCAGCAGCTTTTATTTTATTCTGCATATCTTTACTAGCGAAACTGTTATGCATGTCATAAAGTTCCTTATACTCATCTTGCAATTGTTGAGCATATTTTATGCCTTGTTTTGACGTATCACCACTTTGAGCTTGCTTTTGTATTTCTCTTATTTTAGCTCGTTTTTTTCTTGCTAATTCAAAAATAGTATTTAAATTGTTTGTACCATTTTCTTCATCGTCACGCATTATGTTATTAATACGCTGTATTGTTATAGCGTTATCTATACTAGCTTGCCTTATTATTTCTATTTTTCTTTTTTTAGCATCAGAAAGTTCTATTGGTGATAATTGTCCAGATCTTATTTTAGCTTCAATAGAGATTAATTCATTCCTAAGGTTAGCCATTTGTCTTTTTTCATCAGAAGTTGCAATTTCTTCTCTTACAAAAGAAAAAACATTAGCAGCTGATCCAGGACCTTGTATTGCTAAACTTGTAATTCCTACATTTGCAATAAAATCTTTATCTACACCGTCAAATAATTGTTTATCAGCGTCAAATAAAGCTATATCAACAAAATTGTGTCCTAGTTGAGTACCAATTTCTTCTAATTCTTCAATAGCCACGTTATATGCTACACCAGTTGGACCATATAAAATCTTTTTAAGCGAAGAACCACCTCTATTGAAAAATCTATTACCGTTTTGTATATACCTAAGTGTACCAAATTTTTCAGCATAAGAAGCTATACCACCATACATTAACGCGGTAAAACCCTTTTTCATCATACCTGCATTTAAAAGATTTTGCAGCTCATTTATTTGCCTTTCGATTGCTAATCTTTCTGCTGGTGTTTTAGCTAACTTTAATGATTCTTCTAACTCTGGTATAATTAACGATGCATTTCTTTGAGATATTTCTAATTCTGATAATTTATCGCCAGCTTCCATTGTAAAAAACGCAGCTTGCGCTAATCTTGAAGCTGCTTTTTGTGCGGCCATTCTACCACTAGCAGCCCCAATTCCAGTTAAGCCACCAGTACCAATTGTAGAAAGTACAACTGCTATAGATGGGGAGTTATTAGCAAGAACTTGACTTATATAATTGTAAGCGCTAACATCATCTGACCAAAAATCATCAGTGCTGTAGTTTTTTACAAAATCTTCTGATAGTTCTTTATCTAATGCTAAGTTGTAGTTAATAGCATCGGTATATAGATTATCAATCGCATCAGAAAAACCAGTTGGTTTTACAAAGTCCCCACTGGTTTCATCTATTGAATTTATAATATCTGCAGACAACTTTAATGCGCCAGCTCCTAATATAAATGCGCTACCAGCAAATGATTTTTCAAATTGAAGTAATGCTCTGTTTATAGCACTATAATCTCTATTAGTTGCATCTATAACGAACGAAATATCATCAAGTGTACCAGCCTCTGAACTTATTTGTTGTGCTCTATCTTTAATTGAATTTGACTCTTTTTCTAATGTACTATATAATTCGAAAACGCCAGCATCGTTTAATTTTTTATTTAACACTTCATATTCAGAATACAAAGCATTATACTCTTCTTGAGTACTAGTTTGCTTATCAAAATTAAGTAATTGATCAGATATTTCAGCACGTCTAGCAACGTCAACGCTATATTTATCGTTAAACTCTTTTATTGACGACTCTAAATTATTTGCATCATTTTCTAGAATATCAAAGTTTGCTTTTATTTTTGCTTTTTGATTTTCTATATATTTTTGTTTGGTTTTAGTTGGAAGATTATCTGTTAAACCATACGCATATAATGTTTCTATAGAAGGTGTGTATGTTTTTCCTTCTAAAACGGTTTCTTCTAATAATGGTCTACCCGTTTTCTTGTAGAAAGCATTTTCATCAATTTTACCTTTAGCATCTTGCAACGCTAGTTCGGCATCGTATTCACCATTAGTATATCTGTTAAGTAGTTTTCTTTGTTCTCTACTTAAATTACTTTCGTATATTTGTGAAGCAGATTCTTTAACATTTGCTATAGATTTTTCTACATCTCTTGGATATAAACTTGAAGCAATATCCATGTCTATTGTACCATCTTTTTTATATGTGGTATATAAACCAAAAAGATCATCACCAAGATGTTCTTTTAATTGCTCATCAGTAGGTTGTATTTTTACCGCTTTATACATTGGTTCACCTCCAGCACCCATGTATTGTATGGTTTCATAATCATATTGAAAATCTTTTAAAGCCTCTTCAAATTTATTTTTAGCAAAATCTTCTTTAACTTTATCGTTATTTTTATCTATTTGCTTTAATTTTTCATGCAGCTCTAAATTAAGTTCTTTACCTTCTTCTGAGTAAACTTCCTCGATTTCAATAACAGGTTGTTCTGGTAATTCTCTAGCATTTTTACCAAAGGCTTTTATATACTCATCTACACTACCATATCCACCTTTTTTATAAACATCAGAATTTATAATATCACTTTCAGTAAAAACACGAGTATCCATCTTGCCTTTAGATGGATTCCATCTATTTATTTCAAAAGCCTTTTCTGTTTTTCCAATTTTTGACTGTTGATTTGATAAGTCTTCTGATAAATCTGTGGAAACGCTTGGCTGCTGAGATTCTTCTGGTGCCGCAGTCACAGCCGCAGTATCGACACCCTGTTGCTTTCCCAATATGAGAGCTTTAAAGTCTTCTTTTTGATCAGCATAACCATCTCTCTTAAACAAATCATAAGCGTAATCAAAAGCGTCGTTATTTGTTTGTATTAAAGACTTAAAATCATCTATAGAATCTGTATAACCGTCTTTTTTAAAAAGTTCATAAGCGTAGTTGAAAGCTTCTTCATTCATATTTATAGTATTCTATATTATTTATCTTTTTAACTCTTATTAAAACTAGCAGCTCCACCAGTAGATGTATTACTAGAAGATTTTTGTAATTTTTCAATCATATCTTTTAAAGCTTTTTCAAAGTTTTGAGAAGTCGAGGTAATTCTAATCTGTTTTTTATCACTACCTTCTTTTGGTATTAAAACAATTTCATCTTGACCAAGAATCTTCCCAGATGTATCAACTTTTTCATATCCAGCATTGTTCATTAATTTTCTAAAACCCGTCTCAACAGACATATCATTAATTACTTCAACTAAATCCTCTTCATCTATATCCTTTAGATCATAACCCTTAGATCCAGCAAGACCACTAAGTCCTGCATATATAGAAGTTTCACCTAATTTTGCTTCTTCAAATACTTCACCAGTTTTAAAGAAATTATTTAATCTTTGACTGTATTGATCTAAATTATTTATGTCGAATTCTAATATTTCTTTTTTAATTCCTTTATTATCTTGCACTGATTTAATTTTAACTATACCAGTAGCTGGATCGTAACCAATTTCACCAATATTTTTACCATCAATTAACTGACCAAAAGCTTCTTTTATATCAGCTGTATTACCTTTTCTGTCATCGGCTATAATAGCTTCAACATCTTCTCTAACAGTCTGTATTAAATCTATTTTTTGTTGCTTTTTTATTTCACCAGCGGTTGGTTTGGGTTGTTTAGGTATTGATTTTCGCGTACCTGGTATAATTGTTTGTTGAGATTGTTGGGTTAGACCAAGATCTTGATAAACATTTGATTTTAATATTTCTACAGTGTGATTATATTGTTCTTGGGTGTATCCAAATGTTTTTTGATTTTCCTCTGTTAGGTTTCTATCAAAAAAATCTTTACCTAAATTTACTGGATTTTCTTTATCAATATAAAATTTGTTATTAACATCATCCCATACCACCGGATTATAGTAGTAATTTCCGTCTGCATCTTGTTGTGTATATTGATTTATTGCAACATCTGTTGATGTATTACCCCTACGCATAATGCTATTAGCCTGTGTTATTATCATAGGATTAAGCATTTGGTTTACTTTATCTTTGTTCACAAAACTAGTAGATATTTGCTCTGTGTATCCTCCTATTGTATTTGTTCTTGTTGTAACGCCTCCATCAACCATGTATTCATTTGATATTAAACCAGTCTTTGGATTAATCATGCCTGTAGATTCTGTTTGTTTTTTAATATTACCAACTGCTGTGTGGTTTTTATAAAACAAACCTTCAAATTGTGGATCGCCGTCTTGATTGTTAAATATTTTTTGTAATTCACCTGGTCTTATAACATATGAATCTCCATCATTACCTTGTATTTTATTTACTTCAGCAACCCTAGACCCATATAGCTTAATACCAAGAGATGGTATACCATTAGCATCTTTTTCTTTAATATATTCAACATTTACACCTTCTGTGAATGGATCTTGTACGCTTCTCAATAATGTAAAATATGGAGATGTAAACATTGGATCAACCTGTCCTTCGCTTTTACCAAAACCACCGACTTCATTAAACGCATCTGTCATGTAGTTGATAGCATTTAAATCTTGCGTAAATCCATTTAAAAATGCTTGATTATTAGCTAGTATTTTAAGATCACTGTCATAAGAATATATAACCTCGCTAGTTACAGGATCTTTTTTTTCATAAAAACCAGTTGCTGTTTCAAGCCTTGATTTAGCAGCTGCGTATTCATCAATTGAAGTACTAAGAATATTGTTCGCACTAGCTTGATTTATATATGGTGTTTCCTTTACAATTTTACTCATATCCGCAAAAGCTTTTTGTGCGGCAATGTCGTTTTTTCTAACTATCTCGAAATTAGCCTTGGCATTATTCCTAGCTATTTCATTATAGTTTGGCCGCGCAACTGAACTTGATTCAGTTGGAACCTCTGATGGATTATATCTAGTTACGAGTTGGCCCGGATTTCTATAACTCATAATATTTTATTGTTTATAATAGCGACCTGTTGTAAAACCTGACGTTATTTCTCCAGTTGCTTTATTTATTTGTTGTTCTTTTTGTAAACGAGCATCATATTCCATTTGCGCATATCTGGCTTCCATACCTGCCTCAAAATCAAGATCTGCATTTGTTCTAGCTTCTTCTGCTTCAAATGAATATTTTGACGCATCAACTGCCGCTGCTTGTACTCTTTGCTTTTCTTGCATTTGTAGTATTTCAAGTTTCTGTTGACCTTCTGCTGCTAATTGTGCATTCTTTGCTTCTTGAGATTCAATAGATGCTGAAACAGCATTTTTACTTTGCAACGCGGCTTGAGCAAGTGCAGTAGCACCGCCAGCCCCCATACCAGTTGCTCTAATTGTATCAAGCGTATTAGCCAATGCAATATCAGATTGCTCCATCTGTATTTCAGCAGCCTTTGTTGCAACAGATAGATTAGCATATGGATTAGATAGTGTTCCGCTAAGATCTTGTACTGGTTCAGATAGATCTGGTATTTCAGCTCTATTAGCCTTTAATTGCTCAATATTGTCAAGTCTTTGTTGCTTGTCCTCTCCATATTCTTTTTGACGCTTATTGCTTTGATATATTGCTACACCATTATTAATAGCGTCTCCTGCTATAGGTAACCAGTTGATTGCCATGTCTTTTTAATTTGCAGATAAAACGTGTTCTGATGATACAGCAAACAAACGCTTTAATCCACCAACGTCTGTTGTATCATCATTTTGCATAGTAACTGTAACATAATAACCTTTAATACCGGATATTTGATCGCCAAATATAACCTCATCTGGTCTTACGGCACTATTATTTATTATATTACACATATATTTATTTTCTTTCTTATTAAATCCAGCTCTATAAGTAATTCCATCTTCCACGTATGAACCCTCATCATAACTATATATGAAGGCTGACGAATCGTTATAACTGTTACCATTTACTTGAACTGAATCTATATCACCAATTATTGAGTTTACTTCCCAACCATTACTTCCTTCGTAATTTATTGTTTTAAATACCTTAGAAGTAGAAGCATTTGGATTAAATACAAATTCAATAGATGACTTTACAAATGTACCATAAAAACTTCCTCTATTGCTACTTGTTTCATCATAATGCTGCCATAGTTGACCATCATGACATGTGTAATAAACATTATTGAGAGTTTCTATAAATTCTGGTTTGTAATCCCAGAAGCTAGTCCAACCATTATTACCATCATTAAATGATATTGTATGGTATGTACTTGAATTAGCTGGCTGTATTGATAATACATACTTATCTAAGTAGTTATCATATCCTCCAACAACTTTGTCTTTAGCAAATTTAAAGAAAGAAAAAGAAGGTGGTCCAAGAGTTGTTGTATCAACTGTTTCATTAACAGTTATTGTTGCTGTATTATTTACTGTATCTATACTAGATATATTGATTATATATAAACCATTGGTATTATAAAAAGAACCTTGTTGTTGCATGCCTAATTCCAAGTCAGCAACATTGTTATTTGCATCACCAGATATACCAAAATTAGTTGTTCCAACAGTAGGAATACCAGATGTAATAGTAAAGTTTAAAAGATTTGTTTGCTTAAATGAATTATTAAGACTACCGAGATTGTCTCTAAAAAAGTCTCTTAAACCATATTCACTAATTTCTGTTAAACCATCACGAGACAACCTCATTACTGCACCTCTATTTTTATCAGTGAAATATAATCTATATCCTTTGTATGCAAAAGATTCTGGGTTATCACTAATACCATACTCGCCAGAATAAGGTACAATTTGACCAAGTACAAGTTGCTGTGATGTTACCGCAGCATTGCCGTCTCCTGTATATAGTGCATCTTTATCTATTAACGCTTGATGTACTTTATCTTCTTGAAATATTACAATATTAGTATCCGATGAATATAGTTTTTTAATATCACCATATCTTGGATCAAGTTGTTTTTCTATGTTTTGGCCAATAGAAAACACATTTGTTTCGTTAAATCCAGTATTTGAATTATATAAACCAGAGTATATAATACCATTTCCTAAAACAGAAACATCGTCATCGTTTTCAGTTATAAAAGCTCTTACACCTAGCTCTGTTTGTGTATTATTATAACCGCCTCTAATTCTTGCTTCTTCAACAAACCAAGCATAATCTGTATTAATAGTACTTGTGCCAGCTAAAAGAGGAAAAGTAGGATAACCAGTTGGATTCCACGGTAAGCTAGGCCAAGTAGCTTTAGTAGGACCGCTTTCTGGTACCTTTCTTACAACATAAGAATTAAAGTATGTTATTTCTCTAGTTATAGCCATTACTCATCATTTCTTGTTAGTGTAAAGTCAACCCTAGCAGTGGTTCTCAAGCCGCTACCGTTAGCATCGTATAACCTTAAATGAACTCTAAAATCAGTATTTGTCCTACGTTCATACTCATACCAACCCCTTTTACTGACTACATTTACATCAAGACATATAAGGCCATTATAGTATTGCAATGTTTCAGCAATTTGATCGTGCGTTTGAGCAAATGTGTCTTTAAAAACTCTAAAATATTGCGCATAATTTGGATAAGTTGTCCATTCTGGACCGTCGGGCTTGCCTACCCAATAAAACTCAACAAGATCAACGGTCCAGTACAATTGTCTTTTGTATGAATCAGGATCCGTACTTGCCGTTCCATTTTTACCATCTAGAACCTGTATGTTTGTGGCGCTACTGTCAGTTGTATTTTCTAAGAATGTTCCACTAGGTGCAAATGGACTTGATCCAACAAACGTCGGTTTTGCATTAGACAATTGATTTGGAAAATTAATTATAACATCGTTTATTACAGTATCAATTGTTGTATCTGTGAATCTTATAATAAACTTATAATTATTTTTATTAAAACTAGCATTGTCAAAAACAAAATATTGACCCGCAGCTGATCTAATGTTATAATCAAATGTTGTACCATCTCTATATAAATCAAATTGCGATGTTACATCTATTCCGATAGCATTTACTACAGAAATAATTTGACCAGTCATATTTGTTCCGCTAATATCAACACCAGCAGAATTTACTGGGAAAAACGTTGTTGATAAATTAGAACCAGGATTGTCATCTTCATTGCCAATAAATGTAAAATCACCCACACTTACAGCAGCATATTGACTTGCACTATTTGCAATAAACGTATTTAACTCAGATATTAAACCAGATGTACCTGTTTCATAATAAATATCAAGTTGTGATTCAAATGGTGTGGTTTCATAAACATTTAATCTTGTTTGCTTATATGAAACTTGGTTTGTAGTAACGGAAGAATAACCACCAGAGTTACCTATTTGTTTTCTTGTTGATACCTCACCTATAAATGGATTAGAACCTTTTTGTGATATATCTGGTATGCCATAAAAAGGTGAATCAGTGTATGCGGTACCATCGACATCTTTATCTAAACCAATATCATCTCTTAGTCCAATTCTAACTAACTTGTCTGGTAGTTTATCTGGGAAAAATTGCTTGTTTTTAGCTAATGTTAAACTAAATACATTGTTATCCACTCTTGGATACATTTTGACAGAACTAGAATACATTATATCCTGTGGACCAACCTCTCTTAAATCTCTTGGTGCTTTATTAATATTGTCACTAAATAATGTAACGAAAGCAACATTTTCACTTAAGACTTCAGTGCCGTCTTTTGGATAGTTATTTAGTACTGTTGGTAGATATATATTATAGTAATCTTGTTCTTGTTGTTGAACCACTACTTTATAACTATACCAACCAGTAGGATTTGTATCACTATATAAACCAACATATCCAAGTTTATTTATAGTTGATGGTATTTCACTGTTAAATACAATTTTCAATGAATCACCGCTATATATATCAGAAGAGTCATATAGTGGAATGTCTCCTCTGTATTCATTATTTATAGTAGAATTATTAGACGTAATAACATCTGATTGTCTACCAAACTTATCGCAAAGAACAACACCAACTTTATAAGATCTATTTTGCTTTAATGTGTGTGTTGGATATTCTATTTTATTTAAAGAGTTATTTACTCCAATATCATTTTTCTCACCTACTTGTAATTGATAATTCAATGTTTTAGGTCTAGCGCTTCTTGCAACATAGTTACCATATATAACTCTATTACCAGTTACCTCTTGGGCTTGAGCTTTGATTGGTGCTTTATCTGCGGCTCTTGTTATCTCATCTTGAGGCAGCGTTTTAATTGGAGAATCTGACTTATATGTAAAAGAGTACTGTGTACCAGTTATACCGACTAAATTATCTTTTTCAATTATATCAACAACCCTTAACGATGTTTGATCGGATTGCTTGTATATAATCTCTATTGCCTCAACCTTTAATTCATTGTATAAATCTTCAACATTATTAATACCTTCTGGCATATCAATAACAAGATCCATACAGTTTACTTTATTTTCAAAAAATGCGATTATTGTACTTCTTATAGCGTCATTTTCATCGCTACCCTCTGTTGTGACGTCTGTTGGAAAAGTATCATCAAGAAAATAACCATCTTGCTTTGGTATAAATGCTGCTTGAGAAAATGGAGCTATTAATGAGTGTTCCCCATCTTCAAACTTAAATCTATAACTAAACTTAACAAATTTATTAGATAAAAAATCTACATCGCCATCAAAATCAGCATCATAATATGGATTAGCACCAATTGTAACCTCATCAAACGTATTTATTGTTTTACCACTAGCCGTTGTATTAGTATGTGTTATTGTGAGACCACTGACTGCTGTAACGTATATACCATCTTCAACTGTTATTATATTAGTGCCAGATCTTGTTGTGGTTAATAACGAACCAACCCAATTTGAATTAATAGCATAATTAGCTGTAAATTGTGTGGTAGATATTGCTGTTGCGGTTACAACTTGTGTTAGTGGTAGATTTTCAGATACACAATCCTTCATTGTTGCATCTTGATTCATGTTTTCGGTTAGTATTGTACCATCGGTTAGTATTGTACCAACTATAGTATATGTTCCAGCCCCTAGACCACTAGTAAATGTTACTGTATCACCAACCGCATAACCAGAACCAACAGCATTAACTTTTATTTCAGTAACAGATCCACCAAGTACGGTTACATCAAATGTAGCACCAGTTCCAGATCCAGATGTAGAAGATGCAGAGACACCTAATCCAGAGTTAGTATATGTCCCATCAGCCATACCAGTATCATTGGTTGTGATCAATAATTCTGAGTTGACCAATAAATCACCATTACCGGTTAGTTTAACCAGTCTTGGTGCGTTCCATGGAAAATATTTTAATACTGATACAGTATCTTCTTTATCATAATAACCTGTGTCAGCAATAGCTAAATCAATATTTATTTTTCTCGGTTGATTTCTATTATCTGTAAAGAATAATATGTCTTCTAAAACATTAATACCAAGCATTGGATGTGTCTTAGAAAAATTTAAAAATCTACCACTAACCAACGTACTCGCTGTAGAAGAAACTTGATCATACATACAGATATAATGGTTAGAAGTCGCAGGGGCAAAGTTTGATACTTGATCTACAGACGTATCATTCCAGTCTGTTATAAAAACAAAAAGTCTTTCATTGGCCCTGTCAGCATAAAAACCAATAATATTAAGGTTTATACCAGTGACATTGAAATCAGTTATAGATACATTACCAGCAACGTTTTCTATTGATCCAGCATTTCCATTGGTAGAATCAGTAATAGAGACATTACGCGCTTCTATATACTCACCATTTTGTAGTAATCTTCTATCAATATCTTGATTCATCTTCCCTTTTAGGAAGATATTTTTTACCTCTGGCATAGATTAGTGTTTTATCATCTTAGACTTATTTCTCATAACTTGAATGATCTCATCTTGCTTCAAGTTTTGAAGTCTAATCTTTGCATTTCTTAGTTTAGCAGATCTCTCTTGCTTTAATCTTCTTACTAAATATTCTGGTTGACCAGATCTAGTTGACACAATAGCATGTAAGATATGTGCATACATTGCTTCCTCGGCCATTTTAGGCACCCTAGTGTCCATATCATAAGCCAAGCCATCTGATACATACTTAACAACAATTGTGTTGTTTAAAAGGTTGCTAGAAAAGTTCCAGCTATTTGTTCTACCATTTATTGTAAACCAACCATTTTGTTGTGTCCACTCTGGCCAAGCACCATATCTTCTTCCGTAGTAACCACCATAACCACCAACCCCATATCCATAACCATAACCCCACCAATCATATCCTTGGGTAGCTAGATTAGCATTGAATATACCTGTAATCTGGTTTGTATCGTTTGCCTTCCAATTAGTCTCTGTTACCGATGTTTCTTGTATATTTTTTCCATAATCATCTTGTACATAATCACCACTACTATCTTGCTGTGGACTTTCATATGGATTAACTGTGAGATTATTTGCTGGATAAATTATATGTTGCACACCTAAATTATCAATAGCAGAAACTCTTACGTAGTTTACATAGTCTTGTGGAAGCGGAAAGCTTAAACTACTTGGCATTGAAAACTCTTGTGACTTAACGCTTTTCAATGTGTCATAACTAAATTCTTGCAAACCTCTTTTAGCGTGAAATATGACATCAGTTCTTTTTACACTTGGTACAAGTTTTCCAGCGCCTACATACGCAACTAAAAAGTTGTTTATAATATCACCTAGCTTGATAAAGGCATATCCACCATAGTTATCTTCAGCTGCTGTAATAAACAAAGCAACTCTCACAAGTATTGGGCCGGTGATTGCAACTGGCACTGAGTTTGTTCCAGATACAATGGTTTTTGTTGTTCCAGTTTTTACCTCTGATGCAACCGTGACCCATGTTACACCGCTATCACTACTTGTTTGTAGATAATAGTTTTGCGGATATTCATTGGCAATACCATCAGTGAGATCTGTATTAAACGCTGTAGTAAATTCAGTTTGGCTTACTTGTACATCAAATACTTTTTGACCAATGTAATACTCTTCGTTAGTTTCGTTAATTAAGCCAGTTCCTGGAATTTCCATATCCTATTATCTTTTTTCAGTTACTTCGTCTTTTTGCGCCTCATTAGCTGCGAATTGAATCACCTGTGGATCTCTAATAACAATGCCACAATATTTCAACACATTAATAATGAAATCATCTCTTTCTGAAACATGAAGTTCAACATTTGTAGATCCGTACGTACTATTACCATTAAAGTTCGCAGCTGTTAGTGTTATTACTGGACCAGTACTACCGCCACCAACTTGTGCAGCATCAATTGTAATTACATCTCCTACAACATAACCAGTTCCCGCTGTTGTTACATCTATTGTACATGTTGTTGCATTGGTTGCCGTAATACTCATAACAAGACCTGTTCCACTACCACCAGTGTATGATGGATTAGCATATGTACCTGCGGATCCACCAGCTAATGCTGTTGTGATTGAACCAGTAAGTGTGCTTGTGCCTGTGTTTAGTAAATTTGCACCATAGGTTGTTGAGTCATATACATATTGACCAAGACTACCTACACTATAACCCCAACGTACATCATCTGGCTTTTTTAAATAATCAACTGATAGACTGCTTGTTATGCTAGTAGGTCTAACGTACATTCTTTCGTTTTCATACAAATAAGAAGGAAAATCTAGTGTTGATGCTGTGAGTGGAGAGTTTTGTATATTATAAAACTCATTACGTTGTTGACGTTGTAATTCAACCACTTTGCTATTTAATCCAGTATAGGTAACAGCGCCTAGTCTATATAAATCTGTTGGAAGTGTAAAAAATGGAGTTGCTGGTGTTGTAGAGTTATCGTATGTTCCAGTTCCAAATCTTTTAAAAACAGATAGCTTCTCATCAACGTTCATAACGCGATCAGAATAATCCATATCTGTTTGTGGTACGCGTACAAGTTGGTTCAGATCGTCTGAATAATTTTCAAACATTTCTAGCTGAACCTGAGTGGCTAGTTTGTTAAACTCGTCAGGTGTAATATATCCTCGTTGCTCTTTATTTAGTATTGATAGTATAGTCTTGTAGACTTGATTAACATTTATCGCCATAGTTTATTTATTATTTATAGAAGCTAAGCCACCTTAAAGGTGGCCTAACTACTATAAAGTATAATCACATATTATGAGAGTTTTTTCTCAATGTTTGAGAAAACCTCCATGCCCTCATCTGTCTTAAAGAATGATGCCATTGCAGAATATGGATGCTCATCAAATGGAACAGTAATTAGTTTTCTATCACTGCTTCCCCAGGTAAATGTTCTTTGATCTGCGGACAATTTGATAATACCTGCTTCTGTAGCTTTTACAGCAACATTTCTGAGATGCACATTTTCGTCATTTGCTAGATCCATAAACAAAATTGGATTTTTCTTAGCAAAAATGAAAAGATCTCGCTTAAGTTCAGATGAACTCATTGTTGATACTTTAGATCCAATCTCAGCTCTTAATATAGCTTCTGCCATTTCAATATCCATTTGTTTGGCAGCAGCCATTGCTTCAAATTCAATCTCCATAAAATCAAGTTCATCATTTGCTTCGCCAACTGGATCAAATTCTGCGTAAACTTTATTTTTCATTGGATGATAAAGCGAAAGAAGCTTTTGCAATGCTTGATTTTGTCTAGAAACACTAAGTGCACCATTCTCAAAAATAACACTAAGTGCACCATTCTCAAAAATAATATGAGCAAGTGTTGCTTCTCCAACTTGTTCATCAACAAAAGGAGACTTTTGATTAGATGCGTATCTAATTTCTTTTTGTTCACCAGCAGCTTCATCAAAGTAAAGAAGAGGTTTTCTTCTTGTATGTCTACTTGGAATTGAATAGCTTAAGGGTGATTTACCATTCAACAAATAATATGAGCGATCTTTAATTTCCCACTCATTATTAGTTTTTTTAGGTTGTTCAGTAATAACTTTTGGTGCAATTACTGGTTCTTGAATTGTAACACCGTCTTTTGGCGTTGGTTGTTTTGCGGCTGGTTTTTTAGTTGCCGCTGTTTTCTTTTGTTCCATAATATAATATAATTAAATAAATAAAAAAGAAACTTGAGGCCGCGTATTGCGACCCCAAGTTTTATAATAATTAAGCAAGCGTGGTGAATGTATCGTTATAAGGATATTCAATCAAACCTTTTGCATCTGTCCCTGCATTGAGTGACAAAGTAATAAGATTTGTAAATCTTCCTTCAAGAGCTAATTCAGCAGCTGCGTCAGCAAGTGTGATACCAACTGTAATTGTATCGCCACTAAGATAAGTGAATACAATATTATTGCTACCATTGCTTGCCACATATTTAATCAAACCTTCAACTGGAATAATTCCAATATTGTCTGTATTATAAGTAATCTTAATCGGTTGCATTTTTTATATATTTTTAAAATTAATAATTAAGATGCCTTAAACAATACGAAGTTGTTCGCAGCTTGAGTTACCAAACAACGCTCAGACAAGAAGTTAACTTGCATCACGTCATCTCCACTGGTGTAAACACCACCAACTGATCCAGTCAACCAAGTCTTGATTCTTCTATCATCAGTCTCAGAAGCACGATAACGTACGTGTAAGAATGGACGACGAATGTTAGTACCAAGCATTTGATCATAAACAGTTGAAGTACCAGCAGGAACAAGTACTCCTTCGATGTCTGTAATCATACCTCTAGTTGAAGCATCGTTCAAGTATTTCCAATCAGTCTTATAGAAATCATAAGAACCTCTACGGAAACCAGAGAATCCAAGATTCAACGCCATTTCTTCGCTATTTTCAAATACTCCGTAAGAAGATCCGCCAGAGTAAGCGCTATTAACGAAAGAAAGCATGTCATCAAAGTCAAGAGAAACCTCACGATTCAAGAAAAGCATGTTTTCTTCAATAGATCCTTCTTTGTCAAGACGCTGAAGAATAGTATCAAAATCAGAAAGGCCAGTTGCTCCAGTGAAGTTAGTGAAAACGTTACCACGACTTTCAACCGCAGCGAAAAGACCTTCAGTACCTTCGATATTAATACTTGCAAGGTTAGCGTTATTAGCAGTTTCGCCTTCAACTACAGCCATTTCAAGATAATCTTGGTAGCGAAGTCTTGCTTCTCCTTCACCCTTAAGATACCAAAGGTATCCAGAGGTTCCAGACTCGTCAGTTACTTCAACCCAACCAATTTGAGAAGCATCAGAACCAGTTACTTCATAGAAGTCCTTGATAATGATAGGCTTGTTGCTGTATTGAGTAAAAGAAGGATAAACTGATCCTGCCATTGCTGAAGATCCTTTAATGAACTCAGATCCGTAAACAAATACATTTACGTCATCAGTAGCGGTTCCACCAAAACCAGTCCAAGAAGTACCAGCATAGTTATAACAGCTAAATGTTTGACCAGAAACAGCAGTAACATATGCTTTTGCTGTTGCGTTAGTTGTTGCATCCTCAATTAAAATTGTATTACCAACTCTAATAACATTAGCAAGATCAGTACCAAGTGTAATAACACCAAGTGCCGCGGTTGTATTCATAGTAACTTCTTGGTTTGCAGTAGCGCTATCGCGGTATGCAATGTGAAGTCTGTTTTGTTCTGACCAAACAACTTGATCAGAAGTCATAGGCATTTCTGCTCCAACCATACGGAGGAAACCAGAAACGGTGCGGTTGCCATAACGCTCAGCCTCAGCTTCGTAAATCTCTGGGAGATACTGCTGAGAGAAGTCATTACCAGCTCCGCTAGTAAAATCAATATAATTCGTAGTTGACAAAGTTTTACTTTGAGTTGGCAACAACGAATAATTTGCAGGTGTAAGTGCCATTTTAATTTAGTTTTTAAGTTTAAGCTTTACGCTTGATTTTTAATTTAGAACTATCCACACCATTTACAGCTTTAACTTTTAATCCATTTACGAAAACATTTTCAGGTGAATTGCGGCCAGGTTCATTTGAAATATTCTTAGAAGATCTTTCAATATCCTTAACTGCATCTGCCTTACCTTGCTCGTAAAAATGATTTGCAATCGCAATCGTATCTATATTTGATGCGGCATACAAAGCCTTGTGATATTCATTCATGCTTTTAACAGAACCGTTACCGTCAAGAAACTTTCCTAACACGTTGTTAACTTCTGATTGAACATCTGCAACGCTTGATGGATCTTTAAGACCATACCTAAATTTCTTTTCACCAATCTTGAAATCAAAACCTTTGAAATCATTAGTGAAAAATTTCTTAGTACGCTCTTTAAATCCTTCATTGCGCTTAAGACTTTCTTCTTTTTCTTGGTTATAGCGATTAAAAAACTCCATTGCTTTTTTCTGCTCATTAGACATGGTTGGTCTACTTTTAATTTCTTCATAATACTTGACCTTCAAGTTATCAAGAAATTTACGTGCTTTAGCAATTTCTTCTTTCTTCGCTAATTTCTTTCGTTTGACATCTCTGTCATCATCAATATCTTCATCATAAGCAAAGTTTTCTTCAATAAGGAAGTTTACTTCATCATAATCAAGATGTGATTTAGTATTTTTATAATACTCTCTAAGTAGAGTATCTTCATCTATATTAGAGTAATCTGCATTTAGCCGTACATAATCTTCAATTGTTCCACCAGTATCATTAATAAAGTCAACTAGTTTTTCAATGTTTTCAGGAAGATTAATTTGTGGCGCTACGGGTTCTTCAACTGTTTCTTGTGCGGGTTCTTTTTCTTCATCTTGAACCTCCATAATAATAGGAGCTTCTTCTGCTTGCTTTACTTCTTCAACTTTTTCTTCGTTTCCTTCTCCCACTTCTTGCAATCCCATTTGGGTTTCTTCCCCGCTTTGATCGCTTTGCTGTGTGCTGCCCAACACGCTTTTCTCTGTGCTTTGTTCTTGAACGGCATCTTCTTCTTCTTTTACAGGTTTTTCTCGTAAATCAACTTTAATAACATCATCTTCTCGTTTTTCTTTAAAATCGCGAAGATCTACTTTAACATCTGACATAATAATATAATATATAATTAGTTAATAAAAAATTATCTTGGTTCAAACTGCTCCAAACCAAAACCACCTAAAGTATCTTGTCCTGCAGACTCAAAGTTTTTAGGTAATGTATTGTTTTTTCTTTGATCAATCAATTCGCTTTGTTGAGTTGCTTGAAGTTTTGTTCTTTTATCTTTTCTATCTTCTTTAGTATTTTCTACACTCATTTTAGCATTTGCTTGCATTTGTGCTAGCTGCATATTAAAGTCAAACTCCACCTGCATCAACTCTCTTTTAATATTAGCCTCTTCTCTAAGTCTTTGTATTTCAAATTGTGACTTAGCCTGCTCAATACTAACTTTTTCCTGAGTAAGAGCTTGCTGCTTTTGTACTTCTGCCATAGCCGCTTTCTCACTTGCCTCAGCATTTGCCTGAGCTTGCATTTGAATATTTTGCTGTTGCATTTGTTGCTCGCGCTGTAGTTTCTTCTTGCGCTTTTGCTTTAGCATTTCATTAGCAAGTTTGATATTATGTATTTCTCTAATATCAATAGCATCCTCTAAGTCAATACCACCAGATTGAAGTGCGATTTGAATGTTTTGCTCTAGTTGTGCTTTATCCTCATCTTCTGGCTCTAATTGCAAATAAATACCAAAGTCATGAAGATGAACATCTTGCATTTCTTCTAATGTTGATACATTGTACGAAGATATTGCATTTTCAAGTGCATTTTTAGTTAAAGCAAATTCTAACGAATCAGATATTCTCAATGAAACGTTTTCGCATGTTCTAGCGATCAAATAAAGACTAGCTTGTAGTGTGTGTCTAGTTGCAACATTCGACGCGTTAGCGGCCAACTTCTGTAGTCCTACGAGCATATCCTCTTTAGGCATGCTACCATCGCGAGCTTCATTAAGACCAGTTGCGTCTCTAATTAGTTGCAAATAATACTGGTATGTATTAATTAAAGAACCAATTTTTGCTTGACCATTAGATGATTGAAGCTCTTGTACTGGTACTTTACCTCTATTAATATCGCCGTCTTGCGTTAATGATCTACCAATTATACTACCAGTTTGGAAATACATATTAAGCGCCTCTTGCGGACTATATGCAGTTCCATTACCAAGATCAACCTCAGCTAAGCCATCTACATCTAAAAATACACCGTCTGGTACAACTTTAGATAATACTTGCTGAATTTTAAGATTAGTAATATTAATCATATCAGCAAAACCAGTAATTCTATTTACTGTAGAATCGATGCGACCTTTATACATTCTTGGCGCTGATATTGCATAGTTCATATTGACCTTTGTCAAATCAGCTTTAGGTCTTGTCATGTTTTTTGCTAGTCCCCAATCTAGCATTTTTTCATAACCTAAAATCTTTGCTCCACTATAGAGTGTCTCGATTGATCGTGATACTCTTCTAAAGGTATCGTTTTCTGGTGGATTAAATGTATCGTCTTTTTCAATGGCTTTCTCCAAACCATAACCACCCTGCTTTAATTTAAATACTTGGTTTGAATATGTTTTATATTCAAAAAACAATACAGCAACAACATCGTCGCTATATTCTTGCCATCCCATCAAGTATTGATTAGTACCTTGATAGTTTTGTATTTCAATTAAGTCTTCATCTGATAAATATGGAAATTGCTTTTTAACCTCTGATAGGTGCATAAGCTTAACCTCTCCAACATAATAAAGATCTTCAAAATTAGGATCTTCTGTATATGACCAAACCATTTTAGCTGGATCACAATATTTTATTTCAATACCACTTGCTTTTGTCCATTGTGTTCCTCTCCAACATAATAAAGATCTTCAAAATTAGGATCTTCTGTATATGACCAAACCATTTTAGCTGGATCACAATATTTTATTTCAATACCACTTGCTTTTGTCCATTGTGTTTTTACTGCAGAAATACCAAGCACTGTTAGATCGTAATTTAGTCTTCTTCGTATTAACTCAAATTTATTACGATCAAGCGTGTTATTTATTAATTCTTCTTCTGCAATCTCAATAGAAGGCTTGTATGATAATTGCATGTGTAGATCAACCTCTTCTTTTGTTTCCGGCAGATCAATGTTTGATGGGGACTTAAATAGATTTAAACCAGTTTGTTGTTGTATCATCTCTAACTGCTGCTTAGCCATCATGTCACGCATAAGATTAGCGGCGTAGTTAGTTCTCTTTTTTATTGATTCAGGATCTTGAGCGTAAGCGTTAATTTTGTATCTTTTTTCAGACATACCATTAACGATAATGTCAACAAACTTTGCTACAACTGGAACTGGTCTCCAATCAAGATTCAAATACGAAAGATCACCATTAATGGAAAGCTCGTCTTTATATTTTTGTATTGACTGCTCTCCTCTTGCGTATAGTCTTAAGTTATGAAAATTACTCCAGTTTGTCATAAAGCGATTACCTGGTCTACCTTGACCAAACCATTCGCCTTCAATTGCTCTGGCAACTTGATAACCATAATCCATGCTAGCCTTCTCAGCGTCACTGACCACTTGGCTTGGAAATGCACTTTTAGGATTAGTATTAAGCTTCATTTATAATCTATTTAATCTATAATTTTAGATATTGAACCAGAGTTATCATATCTTTTGAAACCCAAGCTAATATTTTTTCTTACAACTTTATTTACTGGTGCATATAAGTTTTTATTACATGCCATAATAGCTAAACCAGAACTTATCGTAGCATCAAACTTAGTTCTTCTATTTATATCAAATCTAGCCCACTCTTGTAATGTGCGATCAAAATACATGTCACCATATTCTCCGTCACCTATAATACCAACTGCTTCATTGATATATGACTCAATTGCAGCAGCGTGGGCTTGTTTTATATCTTCACTAGAGTTTGGTATTCCACCAATATCTCTTTCTGTTATAGATAGTTTGTTATAAACTTTATCTGGTCTGTTCATAGAAAAACCTCTATAACCTCTTCGTTTGATATAATATAAAAGTCTTGGTTTATTATTTTCTGCAAGCAATGGCATACCATAAAAAACAATCGCCATTAATACATCTTCAAAAAATATTTCTGCGGTTTGTGGTCTAGCTATATATTCTAAAAAGAAGTGCTCTGGTGGAGCATCTTCCATTGAAAACTTTGTTTTGCCGTGCAAAGAGCCTTTCGATCCTCTACCATCCACTGTTCCAGATATATCATATGGATCGCATCCAAAAGCCCCAACGTGCTCATTACCAGGATATTTAGTTCCGTTTTTGACTATAATCCTATTTTGTAAATTGCTTGGTGGCACCCATGATATTAAAAATCTACCATCATTGTTTGGTACAAAGATAACATTACTGTCTTGAATACCATTTTCCCAATGAAAAGAACCCCTTGTTAATATACTAGTATTTCTCAGGTCCTGATTATAATCTATCTGCTCGTAGATTTTTTGTAAATTAAATATCGACTGTTTTGCCTCATCTCTAAACGCGTGTTCTTCTGTTCTTGGAAACTGTCGATAAAATTCATTTAGTGCATCTTGATCATCTTTTAAACCTTCTGCTTCATTAATCCAATAATCAATAACACCTAACCTTATTTTTTCACCATGAAAACTTATTTTCGGTATTTCTGGTGTATCAAAAACTGGCATACCATACTTGTCCATAAATCCTTCATAGTTCCACTCCATTGGTATAAATAAACTATAAAGTCCAGACTTTGTCTGCCCGTTTTTATCTCTTTTAGTAACGTCTGAATCGTAGTATAATTTTTTAAAGTTTTCTCCTCCTTTATCTAAAGCATTTGATGTGCTACCCATCATACACTTACCAACGATTCTACCGCCAAGTCTCATTGTGGTTTTTGTTACTCTCCAGTTGTTCAATATATTTTCTGGTTTCTCCCATTTACCAGATTCATCATGAACTAATAAAACTAGTTTTTCACCATCATAAGAGTTATCAGCAGTGTTTTTCCAATCTATTGTTGTATCAAGACCTTCAAGCTCTTCTTGCTCAGTCTTTGATTCAATTTTTCTTCTAGTTAATTTAGATGCAGGTACTCTATATGACAATTCAGTTTTTGGTCGATCCATACCATCCTGTATAGGTTTGAAGAAGAAAGGATAATTGGTTGACATAGGCACAACCTTGTCGGTGAAAAGTTTTTTTGCATCTGGTCCAGTTTTAGAAAGTATTCCAAATCTACTATCACTTGAAATAGTAGCCAAATTAACTATTTCAGAAGCAGCCATAAATGAAAAACCAGATCGTCTATTTTTTAAATAGCATAATCCATATGATCTATCATCAGCTTTACATGCCTCCCAAAATATAAAGAATAATCTATTTGACTCTCTAAATTCAGCTTCACCAACATCAATCTTAGTCCACTGCAAATACATATAATGTGTGCCAGTGATATACGTATTTATTCCATTGTTCTTAAACCAAAAACCATCATCGCGTCGTTCAAACTCTTCATTAATATAACTATGATATTTTTCTTTGAATTCTTCTGGGTAATCTCTCCAATCAAAAACACTTTTTATTCTGTTAAGATCTTTATGCTTTGGAAGTCTTTCCCAATATTGATCTTCTTTTTTATTTGATCTACTATATACTTTACTTGGCTCTTTAGGCAGCGCTATTTTAACGTTTTGTATTTCGTATATGTCACCTATTTGACCAGTTTTGCTTATGACGACAATGTCGTACTCATCATCATAACCATACTTCCATTTTTTATATCTATTTAACTTATCAAGCTTTGTCTGCTTAATAGGTTGAATAATTTTATATAATGATTGTTCGTACATTATTTTTTAGATCTCTTCTCTGCGAACCCAGTGAACACTGCTTCTTTCTTTTCCTCTTCTTCTGGTTTACCACCTTCAAGTGCTAAGTTCTCCTCTTCAATGCGCTTTAGTATTTCAAAGGCATCGAATATTGCGAGTTTCTTTGTAGCAGCGGCATTTTTAAGTCTATCAGCAGATACATCTTCATCGGTATCTACTATTGGTTCTTTAGCTACCTTGATTAATTCATCAACTGCCACTCGTCCAGCTTGGATTATATTCTTGCGTGTTTCTTTTGTTTCCATGAGAAAGAACAATATTATTAGATTTCATACAATATAAAAGCTTGCCATCAAAAATAAACTCAAATTCTGAGTCAGGTGTAAAGCAAACTAGATCACCTTCATTAATGTCTAAAGACTTATTACCGTATATTAAAATACCATGTAATGGCTTTTCAATATTTGTGGTATTGTCGTCTGCTTTAATTGGTTGAACAAAACAATAATCTTGATATGTCTTCCAATCACCATCTATATTTTTATAAGCATATATTTGCTCTTGAGAGACAGCATACATACCGTTAAACATGTAACTTCTACTGTCTTTTTCGTTGCCCCTAACATCGTAGAATCTTCTAAACACATTATGATGCACTATGACCTCATTTCCCGGCTCTAGATTAGTTTCTATTGCCTTTGGTGTAGCAATGATCTCAGCGTGTCTATTAACGTTTCTAAATGACTCTATTCGCGTATTAGTTACAAAGTCTTTACCAGCTAGTTTTTTAGTATTGTTATACCTTTCACCAATTGGTTTTACTATAAAATCGTACAGACTATTCATCAATAATTCAAATCGTACTCAACTGATATGGCCATGTTGTGATTAAACTTTTTCCATGGCAAAACGTCGTCATCTTTTTTTATGAATATACTATAAGAGTTTTCTTGTTCATCAAATAGAATATTGCAAATTTCATGACCACCATACACTTGCTGACCCACAGCATAGTGCATTGCATCGTTTTTATAATCAGATCCAATACTTATTTTTCTAATAATACTATTTATTTTCATTATTCAACTCAGTATATGATCCATCTGATAAATCAATACTAATTGAACCGTACTTCTCTTCTAGTCCTTTACGTGTATTATTAGACTCTTCTATTAAATTTGAATACGAATTAATTAGTTGTGATTTTTGCAACTCGATGTTTGCGATCTGTCCAACTATAGTGTCAATTTTATTTCGTTGATCTAGTATAAGATCAAGCTCTTCTTTTTCGATTTTCATTTAATTAAATTTAATTTGTATTAGTTTTAAATATCTAACGGGTCTGGATTATAGGGAGTAATTGAGTCTACCTCCGTATATGTCCAACCCTGCTCATCAACCAATGATTTAAAGTTGTCGGTAATAAACCAACCCTCTTCGCAGTTGATTAGCTTTAAATAGCTACCGTCACCGATTGCTGGTGATGTGCTTTCTGTATAATTTGTTTCAAATAATAAATACATATCTTATCTGTTTAATGCTGTGTTGTAAGTTGTGATTGCGTCATAAAGGTCTTGGGCTTGATTAGCTGTAAGTCCTAGTCCGATGTGCGCAAAGTTTATAGTGCACGTTGCGAAAAATGTAGGTGAGTTATTCGTGTTAGATGTGCCTAAAAAGTATGTATATGTAGATTGACCTGTTGATGCAATGTCGTTAGTTGAAATATCCGCAGCATCCTTAAATAGGTTAGATGTGGTTGAACTGTCTCTATTAGCTATGTAATGTCCCGTGGTTAGCCCCCCCGAAAAATTTTTACCTGATGCGTTGTTCACACTCCAATATGTATTAGCTGTAAACTCCGTTATAGAATTATAGTAGTTGGGCGAGGTAGTCCTTGACGCCATTACCGTGCTGTTACCTGACGTGTACGCTTGTAGATTTAACCCAAAAGCGTGGCTATCCTGATTACCTACGGATGGCGCATACCCCGTATCTCCATATTGCGTAGACCCATTAAACGCTACCCCCGCGCTAGAATGTGTGGGATTATTCCACCAAGTTATGTTATAGTTTGTTGGATCTTTAAGGTTGTATGCCGCTGCTGAAAGTGACGTTGGTGAAACAGGGTAAATAGCGTTCATATCGCTCCACACATCTGTGTTATTAGTCGTGCTTCCTGTACCTTTTAAATCCTTCACTAGCTGGTTTACGGCTTCACATTCAGCCCTAGATGTAATACCCGCGGATGATATGTAAGCAGCAGCATCAGGGTCGCTAACCAACACCGTAGTGTTGTAACGCACAATAGCATCATCTAAGTCGGCAACCGCTGTGGCATTTAGTCCTTTTAGGATAATTAAACCAAACCCCATTTCAAATGCCGTGAAGTTCTGACCCCCACTACCGTTGTTTTGTGCGCCTACAAATAATGATAGATTGACAGGTGTTCCACTACTTTCCGAAAGCTTTGTTCCTAATGACGTTGCATTCAAGTAATTCGTTCTTCCACCATTCGCTAATCTATTAGCACTAACAATCATACGTCCTTGATATGTTCCACCTGTGCTAGTCACCCACCTACCACCACTAGTGTTGTGGATGTCTTGGTAAAGACTGCCGCTGTTTAATAACATTTGAGTCCTACTTCCTGTTGATAAAAAAGCGGACATCAACCCAACCGCTGTTACACTTGCATTCACTATTTGCATACCAAGTGTGAGGTCATAACCATTAGCCAATGATGCCGTGCTAGGGTTGAAGCCAGTATCTCCGTATTGAGTAGCACCGTTAAAAGTAACGCCTGTCGATGCGTGTGTTGGGCTATTTGCCCAAGTCATATTGAAGCTAGTGGTATCGCGTAGATTGTAAGCTGATGCTGCCAGACTAGTTGGACTGATAGGATAAAATGCCGCAGCATCTGTCCACAGGTTTGTGCCATTTGGTGTGCTTCCTGTACCTTTCAAGTCAAGCACTAATTGATTAACTGCATCCTTTTCAGTAGTATCTGTAATACCCGCCGCTGTAAAATATGCTAATGCGTCAGGATCATAGCTAGGACCACCTCCAAAGCCACTTATCTTACCACTAATAGAATCACTTATACCAAGTCCTATAGACATAGTTATTATTTTACACCAATAATGGCAGTTGCAGTTGTGTCAGTTGCTAGTACATAGTCTACTACGATTGGTAGAAAAGTACCATCTGGAATATTAGTAAAAGTAATAGCGTCAGCAAGTTCTGATTTTCCAGCCATTAATACCTTTACGTTACCAGTACCACCAATATAAAGGATACAGCTATTTAGTCTTGTTGCAGCACTAATTGTATTACTGGGTGTAACGCTAAACGCGTCTGTTCCAAAGTCTGGTTGATTTACGAATTGTCCCATTTTATATGTTATATTTATCGTCTCCGAATTTAGTTCCTGATTTCATGTACGCTTCTCGCTCCCACTCAGTATTTTCTGCTCGAGCTACAAAGTTAAGATTTTTATTATATTTTTTACCTTTCCAATAAATATTTTCACCATCATAGTCAAGATCACCTCTTTCTATCTGGTCGATATGCACGCGCTCGTGTTTAATAACCTCTTTCATAAACTTCGGATGAAGCTTAGAATTAATAACTATCGTGCCATTTTTATTTGTTTGACCTAATATACCTGGACCTAGATCTTCTAAATGAACAGATGGACCAGAAATATCATATGGTGTCTTATTTAGCTTAAAAGCCATTACTTGCTTCTATTATGCTTACAAATAGCTGGCTTACCTTTCATTGGCAAACTAGCAGCAACTTTTTTTGTAACCTCAGGATTTGCTTTCATTAGTTTCTCAAGACCAGTTTGTTTAATTCCACTTTTCATAGAAATTTTTTCAGAAAGTTTTTTACCAGCAGCGCTAATGATAGCACTTTTAATTATTGGCATGGCAAGAGCTGCTAATGCTCCAACTGCATAAATTCCTGATCTTTTAGACTTCATATGAGCTCCGTGTTTCATTGATGGCTTAGTAGCGCCATACATGTAAGCTCCTTTCATTGATGGTTTATTATAAGGCATTTTATTTTTGTTTTTTAGTTTTACGTTTAGATGAAGCACCACAGGGTTCCCCAGTTTTTACATTTATCCAATTTTCTTTTTCAAACCAATCGCGTAATGTTGCTCCAGGTTTTCTAGCACCTTTTACAAAACTTTTACTTGATCTTTTATATTTACCGCTTTTAGCGGCAGATTCTTTTGCTCGCACAACTGCATCGCGCTCAGATTTACTCATGCTTCTTACTTTAGAAGCTGGCAAACAAACTTTTTTTGTTCCTCCTCCCTTGACTTTACTTTTTGCCATTATTCTTTTTCTTACCCATTTTACCCGGGCCACCAGCTCTAGTACAACGAACGCCCCAACCAGAAGCATATGCGCTAGGCCATACATCAAATTTTTTCTTAGCTGCTGCTTTACACGCTGAAGATATTTTAGTTCGTTTAATCTTTTCAGCCATTTTTGTATTTTTTAGGAAAAAGCATATTAAGAGCTTCTTGTCTTCCTTCACATCCACATGGAACATTCAACCCATTTGATACGCGATCAACAATACTCTTAATACCAGTTTTTTCAGTAAATCTAGCTATATCATCACCCAATCCTCTTGACTTCATTAGTTAAGGCTTTTTTTGCATTTAGCTTTTGGATCAATTTTTTCTTGCAGTTTTTTAGACAACTCTTTATAATGAAATAGATAAACACTGTCTTTTGTGTGAGACTTACCAGTCATTATTTTACCATCAGCATCTTTATGCACTTTACCGCAAAATAACTTACCTTCTTTTGTGTAATGTGGTTTACCTTTCATTAGTATTTTCCTCTAACACCAGACGGTGATGATTTAGTAGATCCGCCTTTACCAGCCCATAGTTTCTTACATGCCCAATATCTAGCGGTTAATTTATCTTTAGCCGTACTGCACTTATGTCTAGCTTTAAAACTCTTTCTTGCGGCAGCACTATAATTATGGCCATAACCAGATGCACCAAAATGAATTAGCTTTTCCTTGCCACCTTGGCAAGCTTTTACCATCATCTTTTTACCAGCCTTGCTAGATTTGCGAGGCTTATTACAAGACATGCTTGATTTATCTACTCTAGCCATTTAAAAAGGTTTTATAAACTTCCAGCCTATTCTTATAACAAAGGCTACTATTAATATGATAATCACCCAAATAATTGAGCTTTTAAAGTATCTAATTACTTGATCTACAATAGTTTCTTTACGTATTACAATTCTTTCAACAGGGATTTCCACTGTTTGTATAATCGTGTCACTTTTGCATTTTCCTTCAATATACGTAGTATCTCCAATCCTAACATATTTGATTTCAAGCTTTCCGTTATTGATATACGTCGTGTCTCCAGGCTTGTCAACAAACTGCGTATCATATCTAACTTCAGGAGTAATAATAGAAAACGTGTCATGTAATGTATCTTTTTTTAGTAAATCAGGATATTTCTGAGTTAACCTATATATTTTTTTCTCTGCTCTTTTAAGCTTTTTAGCTTCAGAACAAGATGTTGTCACGAGTAATACAATAAAGTAAATTAATATTTTCTTCATGACTCTACGATAATTATAAACAAACCAAACCCAATAAACAAAATAGATATAATAATAGCATCAAATACTTTGTTGATTACTTTGTTCTTTTGTTTTTCTTCTTCAACCTGACTTTTATAATTACTCAACAAGATACCATCATTTAGTACTACAAAGTTTCTTTGTACATATAATGACTCAACAGTATCTACTCTATAAACTAAAGAATCAATCTTTTCATTCTGGCGAAGAAATGTTTTGTTCATCTCATCGGCTTGCTCTAAAAGCATAATAACAACGGTATCTCCGTTAATTACTGTTTGTTTTGGATATTGGGAGTAACTTAAAGTCGGAACTAATAGTATCAACAGGAACATAAACCTCGATAATTTTTTCTGCGACTTCAAGATCATGTTTGACCACCTCGAGTTCCTGCTTAGTTTCTTCCAACCGCGCTTCAAGCTCTTCATTTTTTTCTTCCATTTTAGTATAGCTTCTTCCAACCGCGCTTCAAGCTCTTCATTTTTTTCTTCCATTTTAGTATAGCTTTCGCTAACGTTTTCTACTAAATGCGCACTGTCTACGTAACTAATAAAATCAATCATATAATCCATACTATCAATCTCCACCGCGTCTATCTCTATTGTTTCAGCATGAATATCTCTACCTTCAACAACGCAACTATTTGGTATAGAGCATAATATAGCTCCGATTATAATTTCAGCGGATTTCATATATCTTCAATTTTATTGAGCGTAGTCAATATTTTTAGCTTAGTAGTTGCCACTGCTAAAGCTGAATCTGCTCTATTAATTTTATAATTTAATTTTTCTACTTTACCTTCAAGTATGATGGTCTTGTCGTAGCAAGTTTCTATTTGCCCTTGATAATTCATTTTATTATCAACATACAAATAACCAATAGCTGAAAGTGTGATAAAGAGTAAAGCCTTTACTGGATCTTTTTTAAACTCTTTATAGTTGACTGGTAGTTTCATGACTTAGTCCAAAGTTCATAATAAGTTTTACGAGCTGAATTACGCTTTGCACGGAGTATTTGTCCACGCTGTGGACCGTTAGCTTTATAACTTACATGAACCCAATCTGGTTTTTCATCATCACCAAATTCCCATATTAACTGATCAAATGGAAGATTATCTTTAATATATTCAAATACATCAGTATTACTTGGACCAGGGTGACCATCCATATCAATGTCAATAGCTTCGCCTTTACTATGCTGAGAAGTTGTACTTCCGCCAATAGCTTTATTCAATGCGTCGCTACGATAACCAGATGAAATAAAAATAGCTTTACTAAAGTGCTCCCTGATAGGTTGAAAAATATTCTCTGCTAATTGCTTTGCAGCTTCAAGATGATCTCCATCTGGTGTATTATCTATGCCTCTGCGTTTAGCTGTTTGCGATCTTGTGAATTCTGCTAGCGATAAATTCTTTGATAATTTCATTCTTCTTCTTCTTCTTTGTTATACTTACCAAAAATCTTACCTGCCTCTGCAATACCAAAAGCACCAAGGGTTATGTATACAAAAGAATTGAATATAATATCATTAATAACCAATGGTTGTCCCCACAGACCTGTTAGAATATCTGTGATTGCAAACAAAGTCATCATTGCAAAAGACAAAAAGCCAACGATATTTTTTTCGTTGTACTTATTTCTGTTTTCAAATATTTTCCAAAAACTCATATCACATATTATTTGAGCCTTTAGCCTTTTCAGTAATAGGCCCAGCTTCATATGGATACTCGTTTTTAGCCAACAATTGGATACCATCTTTTCCAGATGATCTACCAGGTCCGATAGGCATGCGTTGAAGATCTACTGGTCCTTCCCAAATTGTTTCTTGCCCAGATTGAGGAGCATATCTTCTCTCAGCTGGCGCTTTGTATTCATTAGTCTTTTTCATGATTATTGATTTCTGTGTTTTTTGCTACCAAACATTTTAAAAGCAGCATTAGTTAGCATATCATTATTTCTACCTGAAACATTGTAAATATCATTTGGATCTGGCTGCATACCTATTTGATCCTGCATACCCATTTGATCTTGTGGTTGAACCGCTTGTTGTATCTGTTGAAGATCTGTTGCATTTGACATTTGGTAAAGTTTACTACGCATCATTGCTCTATTGTAACCATCAGATACTTGATTAAAAGCACTCAAATCAATTGATGATTCATCAATTTCTGGTATATTAGGTAGAAAATCGCCTGAATTAATTGACGATTTGTCATTTTCTGGTATATTAGAAGGACGAGCTATTTCGTCTTTTGGTAGCGTATAATCTTGCTTTTGTAACTCGACTCCAGTGTCAACAATCTTGTTCAATGGTTTTCCTTTCTCTGCTTTTTTCTCTGTTATATATTTTGTAACGGCCTGTTTCATTGAGTTACTGTCTTCAAGTCTTTTTTTCAATCCAGAAAAAGGACCTGTTTCACTGAGGTTTTGTCCTTTGCCAAAATAATCTTTAAATGTATATGGTCTATCAACGCTTGGTACTCCTGATGTTTTTTGATCTTCAGACTCATTTGCACCTTTATATAGATTTCTTGTTCCTTCATTTCCTGAATCCACTGGATATTGACCCGCGGCTGACTTACCAATAAATCGATTATCTCCATAAGCACCTGTGTCTTTCAATGGAGACTTTCCATACATTTTTAGTGGATGATTACCTTTTTTCATAATTGTTCATGTTTTTAATTGATACGCGTAATACCTTATCCATGTATGTTTCTCCGCGCATTATTGAGTTACTTCTTTCGTTTTCCGGTATATCCTCTTGACCAAGCATGATACGATATATCCTATTTATTAGTTGTTTACCTTTAAATGATATTTGATATAAATGATGCTTTTGAGTTGTATAATTTCTCTCTCTCCATACAACAATCCAACCTTCTTTCAATAATCTATTCCAACGTCGGTTGTCCCAGCTATAAGAAAAACTACCTTCTTTAAAGTCTTGCTTAGAGAAATAAGAAAGGCAGTCTAGGTATATTATTAACTCTAGATCTGCCTCCCGTAAATCGTTATTTCTGCAAGCCCATTTTCTAATTATTCTATAGTACTTTAGGACGTTTAATTCCCTAAAGTGCTTAGGCTCTACATGTCTCATAATACAACTACAATATCAAACTCTTTTATGATTTTATAAATTGTACCATCGATTTCAAGATCAAAGCCTGCGTGTCTGTCATAATATATTCTCTCTCCAGAGCCTACACCATTAACATCATCACCAACTTCAACCACGGTAGCTTCTCTATATCTTATATCTTCTCGATGTTTTTTACCAAGTTCAAAACCACTTTTGGTCTTTACATGACCCTCTTTTGTAGGATCAATGATTACATACTTACCTATCACCCTCATCGATCCTTAGATTATTAATTACACAATTTGTTGATAATATAGTTGTTGATACAGAAACTGCGTTCTTTAATGCACTTTTTGTAACAAGCAACGGATCGATAATACCAGCCTTGATCATGTTAACATTATTGCCAGTCTTTACATCTAGACCATAACCAGCGCGGGCATCCATTTGTTCTGTAGTAAAATCAGCGTTATCAAGAATAACTTGCCAAGGCTTTTGTATTGCCTTAAGCAATATTTCTTCTCCCTCGTTTGCTGGCTTAATACGGTATGCTGCATTAAGCAATGCAATACCACCACCTGGAACAACGCCTTCTTTTATTGCCGCCCTAGTAGCGTGAATCGCATCTTCTACTCTATCAATCTTTTCTTTTAGTTCAACCTCTGAATTAGCACCAACTCTTACAACTCCAACTTTACAAGATAAAAACCCAAGTCTTCTTTCTTGAGATAGCTTTTTGGCTTGGTTAGTCTCTTCTTTTAGCTGTGATTTAACTGAATCAATAGCTGCTTGAAGCTCTTCAGATACTTCATTTATTTCGATAATAGTCTCATGAAGATCAGTAGTTGATCTCAAACAAGTACCAAGGTGTTCAGGCTGAATCATGTCAATATCATCACCGAGATCTTCACTAATAACTTTAGCACCAGTAATAAGTGCTAAATCATGAAGCTTTTGTTTTCTATTAAAACCAAAGTCAGGTGAATCGATTACATTGACCTTAATATTACCCTTGAGCTTATTCATCGCTAACGCGCCTGCAACTTGTTGTTCTGTTTCCGCAACGATTAGTAGCTCCTTTTTATTTCTTATAACAAACTCTAATACAGATTCAATTTCTCTTATATTAGATATTTTGTTTTCACAAATAAGAACAACTGGGTTATTTAAAACACATTTATTCTTATCCTCGTTTGTGGCAAAATGAAGATTAGTCAAACCTTTATCAAATGAAGCGCCACTAATAATCTTGTGGTATGTTGTTTCATCATTTGATTGCTCCATTGTTACCACACCATTCTCGCCAACCCGCTCAAACGCCGATGATATAATCTCACCCAGCTCTGGGTCATTATTGGCTGATATTGTGGCAACATGCCTCAACATGCCGCCATTCACTGGTTTGGCGATTTTCTCTAGGTACTTAACAACCTTATCAGTTGCGGTTTTAATACCATATTTAACATCCTTAACATTGTGCTCATACGCCTCAGTAAGTATCGCGTGAGCCAACACGGTTGCGGTTGTTGTTCCGTCACCAGCCTCATCTACTGTTTTACGCGCAGCATCTTTTAACAAAGTAGCCCCCATGTTTTCTACTGGATCTCGTAGTATAATCGAGTTAGCTACCGATACTCCGTCTTTAGTGATTATTGGCTTACCAGCATCGTCTTCTAAAATAACAGATTTACCTGATGCTCCTAGTGTAGAACTAACAGCCTTATATAGCTTATCTACACCAGAGTAAATCATTTGTCTTGCCTCCAAACCAAAGTTTAGATGCTTAACAATATTCGTCTCTTTCATTTAATTAAATTTAATTCAGCGTGTCTTGATCTCTAAATATTAACAAATGAAAGCCGAAGCCTAATATAAAGGCTCCGACTCCCAATGCTATTATAGTAATTGTTTCTAACATTAATCGAAGGTCTTAACCACTTTTGGTCCTTTAGCGAACTCAAGTTTTTTCTCATAATGCTCGATGCTACCATCAATGGCAGCTTCAGCGCCCTCTAGCGTCTCACGACGTGTGATAGGTTTCCATTCATCGACTGGACCATAGCGCTCATCAGCGTTTTGAAACTCTGTCTGGAAGTAACCATTTGCGAGTTGAACAATACGCCAATTCTTTTTTTCTGTTAATCTCTCCCACAATTCAATGGTATGGGTTTCTACTTTATCCTGATTTGTTTCATTAGACCAGGATCTTGTCCAATAATAAGTTGTCATAATAATTGGTTTTAAGGTTTCGATGCTGGGTTTTTTATAATGGCAAAGATAATGCATCGTTACTTATCTTCACCACGGCTTTTAACTCTATTTTTTGCGGTTAGCAATATTCTTTCTTCGAGACGCGCGACATTAGCTTTCGTGTCTGCGTTCTCTATTAATAATCTTTCTATTCTTTCACGAAGTTCGTTTACCTGATCCTCTAGCTCTTTAATCCGTTGTCTATTATCTTCCCGTATTTCAGATTTAATTTGAGTAGAGTTATCTTTACCTGATCCTCTAGCTCTTTAATCCGTTGTCTATTATCTTCCCGTATTTCAGATTTAATTTGAGTAGAGTTATCTATTTTCTTTTTCCAGATGTTCCAACCTTCTTTAAGACCTAACGCACCAACTAAACCAACTACCAAAGAAATGATAGTTTCAGTTTCCATTGTTTTGTTTTTATAATATATTACACGCTAATGCGTATACTTATCTACCTTGGCCCCTATATTTCTTATTATAGTTTTTAGAAGTCTTTATTTTGCTTGACTTTTTCTTACAGTGTACACCAGGTCTTTTTGACCTTGTTTTGCGTGTAAATGTACTAATGTTTTTTGCCATTTTAAATATTCCTTGATAATGCAGTTGAGTAGCGCACAATAGCGTCATCTAAATCTGCTACTTTTGTAGAATTTAATCCTTCCTTTAATACGCACCCAAATCTATATTCAAAATCTGAAGCGTTTGCTACCGCTGGAGTTGCACTACTTTGAATATTTTGTGCGCCAATGAAAATATTATACGTATATGGAGCACCACTATCTTCAGCGTTAAGAGTACCAAGGGATGAACCATTTAAATAGTTAGCCTTACCTCCGTTTATAACTCTATCTGCTGTAGCAACAAATCTACCATTATACGTTCCACTTGTAGTAGTTGTCAATCTATTACCACCACCAGCAGCGTGAATATCTTGATTCAAATTACCGTTAATTAACATCATTTGGGTTCTTTCCCCTGATGATGTTCCATATCGACCAGCTAACAAACCAACAGAGGTTGCATCTCCATTAGCTATTTGAACACATAATGTTATATCATAGCTATTTGCAAGTGTTAATGAAGAAGGAGTTAAATTGGTATCACCATATTGCGTGCTACCATCAAAGGTAACCCCTGTTGACGCGTGTGTTGGTGAATTAATCCAAGTGTGGTTGAATGATGTTGTATCTCTAAGGTTGTAAGCAGCGGCGGCCAATGATGTCGGTGATACATCCGACACCGCCTTTTAAATCTAATACAAGCTGATTCACAGCATTTTTTTCCGTTGTATTAGTTATACCAGCGGCTGTGAAATAAGCTAACGCATCTGGATCAAATCCAGAAGCTGGGGTTAAAAATCCTGTTAGTGCAAAAAACATATTATTTAAAATCTTGTACTATTGAAGCGTAAATATTGACTCCATCAGATATAAACGTAATTATATCGATTGAATTTGCATTAGTCGTAATAGTTGGAACAGAACCGCCTGGCCATAGAACCAGACCGCCACTAACCACATAAGAGGTTATATTAAATGACGGTGGTGCAGCAGCATCTTGCGTTACTTTGATAACAGCTGGTGTTCCAACGCCAAGATTAGTTATAGTTAATGAACAATCCTCGTTTAGGGTAAGCTCTGCATACACACCATTTTGTGCGTTAAGTGTTGCAGCGCCAGAAACGCTTGTGATAGAGTTTAATATTGCTTGAAATTGATCTGCTTGAACCGTGCCAGCGTTTGTAATATTTTTAGCATTAGCGTCCAACGCGCCGCCGAGTTGTGGTGTTGTGTCTTCTACCACATTTGCTAGATATGTACTTGAATCAACAGAAC
>Ga0208767_1000083_pt1 | contig 58254 bp, 67 predicted proteins | sample VirMetDEL_Mar_21_FD_184514 | JGI IMG/M metagenome (GOLD analysis project Ga0208767, IMG submission 184514) | Aqueous microbial communities from the Delaware River and Bay under freshwater to marine salinity gradient to study organic matter... | ecosystem: Environmental > Aquatic > Marine >...
CGCCCGACGATCAAACACGTCCGTTGAATCCTCCAGGCGTCCCTTATGTCTGTAGGTCTTTCCCATTTACCAGCTTCATCTAGATAGAGCAAATGTAGCTTTTCTCCGTCATAGGCGTTGTTGGTGGTGTTCTTCCAGTTTATGACCGTATTAAGAGCCTCGCCCGTCTGCGTAGTCTTATTGTTCTTCGTGATTCTCTTAGACGGCTCGCGAAAAGCCAGCTCCATGCGCGGATTGGTCGTTCCATCCTGAATTGGTTTAAAGAAGAAGGGGTAGTGCCTGAACATCTGCACGACCTTCTTCATGAATATATTCTCTTGGGCGTCCTTACCAGTCTTTGACTGTATCCCCAAGAGCTTGTCTTTGACTTGTGTGGCTTCGTCTAGAAGCACGGCAGAGCAGATGTTGGTATATCCGCTCCGCCTACATTTAGTATACAGCTGCCCGATACATCGGGGGTCCGCCTCACACGCAGACAAATGTAAGAAAATTTCTCTTTGGAACTCTAAGTAGTCTGGATACCCGATGTCCATTCGGGTCCACTGAAGCATCATGTAATGCCTGCCCGTAATATATGTAGGGACACCGTCGTTATAGAACCAAAAGCCTTCACGCCTACGGCGAAACTCCTCCTCGATATACGGAGAAAACTTCTCTCTGAAGGGCCTGGGCGTCTCGGACCACTCATCCATACTCTTAATCCGAAGCAACTCCTGAGGCATAGGAATCCTCTCCCACAACTGCATGTGGTTTGGCTTTCCATATCCAGCAATCTCCTTTTTGGGAGGCTGAGCGGGAAGTGCAATGTCAAGCCCACCGATTTGAACAATCTCTCCTTTCGTACCGTTGGGGCAAATTGAGATAAAGTCCGTAGCATCAGTAGACTTGGCCATACCTATTGCTTCTGAAGCTAGGGGCGCCTGACTTTGGGTTTTTCAGCTCCATGTACTTGCCGCATGGACACTTGATGTCGTGATAAGCACCATCGGAGCCAAACTTAATTGACACCCCGCTTTTGGACTCTTCGTGCTTTTTTTCGCAATCGCAAATGTAATCAGCCATGATGATAGTGAATTGTATTGTACGCCTGACAGGATTCGAACCTGTGACCGTTTGCTTAGAAGGCAAATGCTCTATCCAGCTGAGCTACAGGCGCATGCCTTAGCCCTTGCTGTTTCGTTTCTTCGGCCTGTTGTTGGCTCTGTTGATGCTAGCTTTCAAAAACCCTTTAATTTTTGACCCAGAGTGGTAGGCGTCTTTGCCGTCACCGTTCCCGTAGGTCTTTTTCTTTCTATTGTATTTATTGAGAGCGGCGCGATACTTCTTAGCCGCACGAGACTTCCCGTACTTCCTGTACTCTTTTTTGTAGTCGCGCTTTTTCACGTACCAAATATACGATTATCTGCCTTGACCTCTGTACTTCTTTGAGTAGTGCTTAGAAGACTTGTTGTTTGAGTGCTTTGTCTTGGAGTGGATGTCAGCTCTTTTGATACGCTTCTTCTGGATGTAGGTCGATGCTTGTTTCTTCATTTGATTTAATTTGTCCGCAAGGTGGGGCTTGAACCCACATGTAACCAATTACTCTTTCTACAAGGTATAAGCTTGAGGAGATACTCGCGGTTAGTCTTCAAACTCTTCGTTCCAGAAGTCGTCCCAGAACTTGAAGTCTGTTTTGTTCTTTTGGTAAACAATTTCCTTCCAATCATTTAGAGAATCTTTCAGCGAAACCTCCGCTGTAGTCTTTTGCTTCTTCGATTGATCCATTAGTGCTAATGTCTTTGATCATTTGCTCCAATCGCTGTCTTTCAACGATTAGATCTTTACAATCCGTAGCTGTTTGTTTAATTGACTGAAGCTCTGCTTTTCTAGCGGCTCCACCTGCTTCTGGGTCGACAGGCTTTTTGACCTCGTCAATCATGTTGTTGATGGCCACCTCCATAGACGCCATAAGGCGCTGAGCGGCCTCAAGCGTGGTGAACTTCTTCTTCGACATAGAAAATATCAGTGTAGTCGACGCGGTAATACTCTACATCGTCGATTTTGAATCGGTAATCCATGTTCTTCTTGAAGCCCACGACATCTCCAACTTCAAGGCCAAGCTCCTTGGTCTTCTCAGACTCAAATGATACTATCCCCTTTGTGACTGGGTCCTCCTTGAGCTTTACAACCTCGATGACATCGGATAGCTTTTCCTCCTCTTGTTCTAGAGGGGAGAGCACGACCCACCCTCCAAGCGGATGCACCTCACCAGTCTCTTTCGACTTGTAAGCGATAGCTTGGTTGTTCACCACTGAAATGCTTGGCGGACAATATCTTACGAGGTAGTTGTTGTCCTCGCCAGTAAGAACCTGACCCTCATTCAGTACTACTAGGTGATGGAAGTAGAGAGTGTCTCCTGGCTGTGCGCCAGTGTCATACTTAAAAGGCACAGCAACCAAAGGGCCAGCATTAACGCGATGCTTAAACTCGTTGAAGCGGTTGTCCACATAGAGCTCAAGGCCTGACGAAGTCTTGATAGTATCATTGATCTGCTTTTCGAGCTCAACGACAAATAGGTCGAACGTTCTCATTGAATTAGAAGTTTAGATCGAACTCAAGCAAGCACGGCATGTCGTCGACAGCCTTCCACAAAACCTGAGAACCATCTTCTTCCTGCAAATATACGAGGTATCTCTTCTTGTTGTACCTATGCAGGTGTTCTTCGTCCATCAATATGGCACTAACATTGCCCCTTCCTGCTTTCATGCCTACGTAATAGGCCATGGCATCCTTCGGGTCTCGCCCGATGATGATCTTTCTAATAAGTCCTTCCATTTTAATTTAATGATATCCCCAATCCGCTGAGGAGATCATCAAGATCTGTGTCGTCATCGGGAGGGGTGTAAGATTCTTTCATGAAGTCGGTGATGATGTCAAGCTCATCTTTTGACTGCATGTTGTAGTTGAAAAAAGCCTTCATGTTGCTTTGATCTTCCGATAGTGGCTCAAGAAGACCCACCACAACAGCAGATATAACACGATCTTCCATGCCATACTTGTGTACAAGCTCCTGAATTGCTCCAGAAATTTCCTGGATTTCAAACCAGAAACCCTCTTCCTCCATATCTTCATAGTTGCCCATACCTCAATTATGCCTAAAAGTTCCGTATCCAAAAAGAAGCTCTTTCGAGACTTCTCCCGACTCCATCAAAGGTACGTAAAAAAGAACTACCTAAAGCACCTTCGATCCGTCACCAATGACTTCTGCAGAAGGTACGACATCTTTGAAAAAGAGCTTCAGTTCATGTTGTGGGCCTACGACCTAGAGTTTTGGACTTTGGCTTACGCGGCCAAGGATTACAACTACAACAAAAAGAAGCTTGGCGAACGCATTGTATATGAGTTAGTTAACAATGGTTACGTGTACAAACACTTTGATAGACTAACCCCGTCAGACACGCTAGAGGATCATTTATTCAGGGACGAAACGAAGTACAACTACAGGGTTAGGTATGCCCTTACCCAAAAAGCAAGGCTTCTCGTCCAGACATATTACCGCTGTCTAGAAGACGCTGGTACTTCCTCGGATGCACCGCAATCTTGAATCGATCCATGTATTCGAACTTTTGGCGGCTGAACCTGTAGCCAAGGCCTATGTGCTTGACTATATCCTCAATCCTTAGATCGATGTCATCATAGTCAACTTCTAGCACGTTTGTAAAAAGAGACCGAACGCCTTCAAGCTCTATGAGGGCCTGAGAAATTATCTCCCCGTACTGGAACGGGAAAGCCTCGCCTACTCCGCTCGGGAATTCTTTTTTAAGAGACTCGATAACTTCTAGGGGGTCCCTATTTATGATCACTATCGGTGAGTCTCCGTAAGAGTTATAAAAGTCTTTAGCCCACAGGGGGAAGCTGGAGTCAACGCCACCAATCGCCCCAAGAACACCTGGCCACAAATCACTGGGAAGGGTACCGTTCATGATTCTAATACCAGGCTCGTGCTCACAGCAAGACATGGTGTTGAGGTAGTGAGCCAGCCAAGCCCCGCGAGTGCGAGGCAAACCAGTCACGAAAAATGACTGTCGTTCAAAATTTTCCATTCAATTAGGTTGCTAATGCAGTGACGGCGATTTCCCTAGATATATTACCCGCCGACTCAACAGGGACTTTGGCGGCCAAAGAAATAATTATTGTTTCCGTGTCTGTAAGAGACTGAGGAAAAGAAACACTTTGCTCAACACCGTTACTGTCAATCCACTCGAACGTTCCCGTCAAATCCATTTGGACTCCGTTTTTATCGACCACATCGAAAGTGTCGTCTGAAACAAGCCTTACTGGGACGTCGCTTACAACTATTGCATCCTCTGCAGGAGAAATGGAATCAACGGTTACATCAACGTAGGATTCCGTAAGAATCGGATCACCCGAGTGGACCGCTCTCTCTGGAAGAGCAATGTCTTGACTAAACATCAGCGCACCCACGAGACCCTCCCCTTCCCTTCGGGTGTCACCTTTTATGGAATTGCCTGTGTGAAGACTTTTAATATACCAAGAAAACTCAAACTCTGAAGAAAAACAACCAGTAAATGAAAGATCTAGAGCAGTTTTGGACTGCAGCGATGACGAAGGTGGAAATCCCGATGGCTTAATAAGGGCTTTTCGGCCCGTAGTTAGAGACCTAATATCGTCATAAAGGCTTGCATCCAGAGTGTCTGACTCTAAGTTCCAAAAAGTAAGAACGTTCAAGGATGTGTTGGTGGGGACAACGGGGTTGAACTTATCAAGAGAAAGCTGAGTGCCCCGAGTGATGTTGTAAATAGTTGTGTATACCTCAATGTTGGTAAGAACATCCTCGGCTACAAGTGGGTCAACGTTCGATTCTGACTTTGTGCTCGCCGTCGCTATCCCACTTAAAGAAACATACTTGTCAGAACCTACTTCGGTGGTCCCAACTGCCCCCGTATTCACCCCAGTCAAATTTGTTGAAAAGGATGAAAGTAACGAAGTTCCTACAACGGGCGTTGCCCAAACAATGTTAGAAATTGTTTCAACCGCAACTGAGGGCTGATCTGTGTCTGTGGTTATTCCTAATCCAGGCATATCAAAGTGATTTTCCAAACATTACTTCGTAGTAAACCTTTCCTTCATCATCCCGAAGAGCTTTGAGGCAGCGACCACGATTAACGCCATCATGCACATAACTGACGTGAACCCAATCAGGATTATCTGAATCGCCAAATTCCCACACCATTTGATCAAACGTAACGTTTTCTTGTATCCAGTCGAAGATCTGACTGTTTGTACAGCGTCCAAAAACGTCTGCGTCAAGGTCGAGTGCTCTTCCTTCCATGTGTTGACTACGAAGCGCACCACCGATAGCACGGTTGAGCTCAGGGCCACGATAGCCTGACGACACGTATATAGGGCACCCGAAAGCGTCCCTAAGAGGTTGAAATACGTTTTCTGCAAGAGCCTTGAGATTTTGGATAACCCATTCATCATCTGGAGTGTTGTTGATTCCCAACCTTGAAGCGGTAGTGCTTTTTGTACACTCCTTAAGTGTCAGGTTTTTAGATAGTTGCATGTCTGTTAACGAATTTTTACGATCTAAAACTTGCACGGAATTGATTTTTCTCCGTACAATGAGATCAGCAAACAGCTCAAATTTACGAAATTCAGTTTAATCCTTTAATACTTACACAATGAAATTTACCATTGCATCAGCCGCACTCGCAGTAGTAGGCCTCCTCTTTATGGATGACGCAGCTTCAAAGCAAAACCGCTTGGAGCCACGTTACAATGCGACACAGATCCAAGACATGATCATCGCAATCAACCACTTGAATTCTCCAATGCCGTGGGAACGGGATTGATAGGATGTATATAGAATGAAAAAGGGGCGCAAGCCCCTTTTTTTTTAGTCGTCATCGATGCCCTTGACTTTGACGTCAATGCTGTGGAACTTTTTGGGTCCTCTTCCTTTGTTTCTACCTCCGAACAGGTACATACGGCCACCCATTTTTCTCTGGGCCCTTAGCTGTTGAATCGCGGCGGCAAGCTCCAAGGCACTGATCTGATCTCCTGAGTCCTCTTGGATTGTTCCGTATGGGCCTGTGGCTCTATTTAGCTCGGTGCTGCCAAGGCGATCAGACAACATTGGCTCAAGGGCTCCGACGTCAAATCTTCCAAGCCCTGGGTCAGAGGTGGGTACGCGCTCCTTAATCGGTCTTATTCCTCCTTGGAGTTCAGGTTCTGGTCGATTCACTGGAAGTGGCCCTGGGTCTCTTCTTCGCAGGGCAGCTACTGGATCGCCTGGGGCGGTCTGCATGGGTGGGTCTGGAATAATTGTCTCTGGAGTATCGACCTCTGGGGATACATCTCTTCTGTCCCCTCTTCCGAGCTTGGCATACCAAGTAAGATCGTCAGAATAGTCGCCCTTAATGCTTCCGTCACCCTTGATTCTTCTTCTGTTTGTCTGAAGAAACTCTGCGCCAGTGGGTACATCAAATACCTTGAAGTTGAATCTACCAGCGTCGTCCATTGTTCCGAGGTCTTTCGTCTCTGCAGAGAGCATAGCGCCAAGAGGAATCTTCCCCTCAACAACGCCTGTAGCAAAAATATCGCCAGCCTCACCGTCGTAACCTCTCTCAAGCATCGCTTGATCCATGACGTCAACGTTAAACTTGCCGCTGCTCATCCTAGAGTAGAGATTGGCAGTCTCTGTTGCCACGGGCAGATTAGCTTGTCTCGCCAGTCTAGTCAGCCTGTTGGTCTGTGTGTCGTTGTGATTGGGGTCAGCGGCCTGAGACAGCTGGTATACCGTTGCGCTTTCAATACCTCCAGGAACATTGTCCTTAAGCCATTGCGCCTTCTTGGGGTCGCTTTCAATTTGAGAGATAAGGCCCCCCCTCAGTGGAGAGAGGTTTTCTTCGATCTGAGACTTAGCAGAAGAGAAAGGACCTCCGTCTCCATTTTTTCCACCGTCCTCATAATAGGTGATCTTTGTTTTGTTGCGCTTTTCGTTAATCTTGGCGGCCTTGTTTCCTTCGTTGTCGTACAAAACCTCGTCGGCACCAAGGAGGGATCTGAGCTTACTGGTTTCTTTTCTAGTTCCAATAATGTTCCCTAAATCGTCATACACATTTTGCTCGTCTGAGCCCCTAAAGACGCCTGCGTTTCTTTCGGTTATACCTCCTTCAGCGTACATCTTACCTCCGCCACCGTATTGCTTGATGACCTTCATCCCCATCTCTGCGGCCTTAACCATCTCTTCCTTGGACATTCCGCCCATGATTTTGTCAAATGCAGCCTTCCCAGCGGGTCCTGAGTTTTTAAGTGCCTGTAGTCCTTTGTTCATGTTAGCTTGCTATAAAAATTTCGACCTGGCAAGTAGCTGTATTTGCTAGGGCTTCTATTTCGTCTACGTTTGTGAATGAAACAGCTGCGCCTGTTCCTGCGTCGTTAGCATCGGCAACCGAGTTGCCCATGATAAATGAGTCCCCAGCTTCAATCTTAACGAAGTATTCCTGAACACTTGTTTCTCTCACGCGAAGCGTGACAAAATTTGTCGAATCAAGATTCGTAATTCGAAGATGCTTCACAGACCCGTCTGCGATTGCCACCCCAGAAGCGGCTGGATCGAAGTTCACTAGGTCGATATACCCTGAAGTCGGTACAGTTACAAGCCTGTGCAGCACATCGCTCACGCCTGTAATCGTTTGCGTGTTTGTGGCCCCGTGAGCGGTACCATTCAGGGTGACCGCTTCTGTGATGGTTAGTGTCAGATCTGCCATGGATGCAAATATAGTCTATTCTAGTTACTCGGGTGAGAACATTCTCGCCGCTGCCCCGTACTTCATCTTGGCTCCAAAGCCACCACCTTCGGCCTCAGTGAGGTTTTCGAAAAGAAGGTCGGTGTCCAGCCCCATCTTCCTAAGCGCCACGAGGTTGGCGTTGATCTCATCGGTCTTGGACAAAAGGTCGCCACCTGCTACGAGGTTGGTGATCTTGGCGATAAGCTCTGGTGGCACGTTCTCGTAATCGTCCCCCATCGTCTTTTTAAACGCCTGGTTGTACATAGCCATCTTCTTAGGGTCAATGGGTTCCCCGTCATCAAGCATACCCCCTTCATCCATCTGTTGGCCGAGCTGAAAACCCTCAGGCAGTCTCTTTGGGTCAAACTGGCCAGCAACGATACCCTTTACGTAGTCTCTTGTTTCTTGTGGCCAGAAGTACCCATCGTATTCTCCACCTCCTTTAGCATCCATCAAGGACACAAGTTCCTCTGGGGTGTTTGGGTTGATGTTATACCCAGCTGCCTTAGCCGCGTTCCACCCCTCAACAGCTCTACCGCCTCCTTGGTTGTACGCGCTGTACGCCCTAGCGAGCCTAGAGATGTTGGTTTCGGCATTCTTAACCCACCCAGAGTTGTACATCTTGTCAATGTAGTAGTCCCTGACCTTCTCGTTAACCGCTGGGTCGTACACATCAGACCCCGCTGGCACAATACCATCATTGATTGCGTCCGTCAGAGCCCCTTCTGCAATCCCATAAAGACCGCCTGCATATCCAGAGTCGGCACTGGGGTTGTTTGAGCTCTCATACCAGCGCTGAATAACCTTCCTTTCCGCACTCGTAGGCATAGCGCTGCCACCCTGAGGCTGCTGTACCTGCGGCTGTGTAATCGGTTCTTTTATAGGGAGGGGGCCAGAAGATCCTTCGGCACGCCGCAACATCTCCTCGGTGACCACCGCATCATCATCGTAAGCAAACTCACCTTTAATAGGAGTGAATGCGGGGCCCTTTGACTCTGGCCTCTTGGGGTGGGACAACCCCTGGTACCCCTGAGGCTCCTCTTCAAAGAAATAGTCGTAAAGGCGTTCCAAATACCCCTTCTCTCTTTCGGGTGGATCGTCCTGCGTTACAGGAACCTGAATTCCGTTCTGAGCGAAATAGTCTAACGGGAGTTGAACCCTGCTTTTTCTTACCTGATAACCCTGTGGGCGTCTTGATCGTGTGAACATACAGCTAGTCTTGCGTTTAAAACAAAGATACCGATTCTTTCCTTTACATCCTCCAACAGTAATGAGGCCATTTTTGTCTTAATCACAATGACTTCGCGAAGTTATAAAACATTTTTTTAAAAGTCAACCGTCAAGTAAATGTTCATGTAACGTCGCTTACGGTTTTGATAATGAGTAAGTTAGAGTATTTTACCTGTCTAATGGCAAATGAGAGACCGAATCGAGATCAGTCGTAAAAAGGGGTGAGATATGTACACCGTGGGGATTATATACATACACACGCGCCCGCAAACGCAATCCGAAACGGATTGCCAGCACCTCCCCCCTGCACTTTAGTGCAGTTTTTGCTACAACTTTCAGCTTTTTGCCTGACTTTCAGTCAGTTAGCCTTGGTTAGTTCAAGCACAGCTTGAGACTAACTTCGCAGGCGTGTTGCCCTGAAAGGGAGGACAATCCCCCTTGTAACTCACTGAGTTACAAACATTCCCCTTCAATGGGGTTTTGCTGTTGACATTCCAACACTCTGTGTTGCAGTTGTTTCGGTTTGTTATTGCAATTTCAAACGGCAGAATACTTGTATTCTGAAATCTTGCTAATGCACAGAGGCAGTACCCTAGGAGTCAACTAGTTGACCGTTGGTACCACGACCTTTACTCTAACTAGTTAGAGTACTTCTGGCCAAGGTAGAGATATGTATTAGAAAGAATGAATTCTATGAATTCTTTCTAATACATTATCTCATAAACCATTTTGTGATGTCAAACTTCCAATTTTCCGACTGCAAGAAAGCGGTCAACCAAGCCCTCTTCCGTCCAACCGCTGAGCGTAAGGCCGCCGCAATCAAAGCTTTGCAAGAAGCTTTGGACATGGTCACTTCCTTAGAGGAAGTGAAAGACAAGCCGAAGGCTTCCAAGACGAAGAAGCGTCGTCGTAAGACGACGAAGCGGACACCTTCACAGAAGGTGGCAGATGCTCAAGACCGAGCCGCTCTCAAGACCAACGAAGTTGGTCCAATCAAGCCTTCTTCGAAGGCTCGGAAGGCCGACGTAGCCAAAGCCGCTGCTTCCGCTAAAGCGGTCAGCGTGGCCACTGGCGCAGCAGCTAAAGCTGCCAAGAAAGCTCAGCTGAAAGCTGAAGCTGAGACGGCTGACAAAGTAGCTTCCTTGGAAGCTAAGATTGAGGCCTTGACGCAGTGCCTGGCTCTGCACATGGAGACTACGTCTCTGCCTCCTGCTAACGAAGTTAGCACTGACGTTCCATTCTAATCTTCATCTACGATGAACTTCTACGACTACTTCGAATCAGTCCCCGTGTTCCTCTGCGCCCTTGTGCTCCTGCCTTGTGCGGCCTACGTGGTGTACGACGCGGTGGACTTCTTCCTCAACGACTGAACCCCTTAGAGGTCTTTGTATATACACTCTCTCTGAACGTAGTGAAGAGAGTGTATATACTAAGACACTCTTGGAAACGTTAAACCTTCAAACTTCAATCTCATGGATAAGCACATCCGCCGTCAGCTCATCGCTGACCTCCTCGACAGCCATCTCCCTATGGACATCCTCGCCAACACAGCGGCGTGGGACGAACTCACCTGCGACGAGCAGATGACGTTGGCTGACCTCATCGACAGCTAAGGCATACTGATGAGCGCTGAATGCGCGAAACACCACGAAAGTGGTGTCTATGTCAAACTTCAATTCATCTACGATGACCAAACTTCAAGAACTATACTTCACCATCCAAGGGTGGGACGGGTTCAGCGTCAAGCACGACCTGAACGAGTACGGAGGCGGTGGTTACGCTGTGGGCGGAGCGTCCAAGTGCTTTGAAATCAAAGCCGACGACCTGTCTTGGAACCACTTTGCCTACATCATCATGCCCCACTTGCGTGAGCTGACACGGGGCAAGGGTGCAAGCAAGCTCATCGGCGGATGGGTGGATGCGCAAGGGATGGCCTACCTCGAACTCTCCGACATCGTGCAAGACCGCACGGAGGCAATCAAGCTGGGATGGATGCGCAGTGAGAAAGCCATCTACGACCTCAACAACAACGAAGAAATCGAAATACCAACAAACCTATGATTAATATTTGGGACAAATATCCAAAGCAAGGCACTCACTTCGAGGCCATGCAAGACAAGGTGAAACAGCACACTTGGACGTACTACACGTACTACGGGCGCGATCGAGATGATTGGTCAGGTCCGCACACCATCAAGGCATCCACTCGTGAAGAGGCCATCCGTAAGGCGCAGTTCGAATGGATGGGCACTGGACAGACAGTGTGGAACTCCAAGATGAAACTCGTTGACAATCAGTAAATTAACCCTTCAAACTTCAATCTATGGTACAACTACTATTCAACATCAACCTCGCGTTGGCGGGAGCCTGCGGACTCGTAGGCATCATCATGCTTGTAGGCATGGCAATGGACGCTGTTAGTAACTTGAAAGACAAGCAGTTATGAGAAGCTACTTCAACAAATTCTTCAACCCATTCCGTGGGTGCTCACACGAGGAACTGGTGCTTGCGTACCTGTTCATGAGCGACGAGTACGACCACGAAGGTGTGGCTCTCGTAGCTGAGGCATACGATGAAGATACTTTCATTGACCTCAGAGAGTTCGGCATCTCAACTCGGGACTTCCAATAAGAGAGTGTTAGTATATATACTCTCTCTGAACGTAGTGAAGAGAGTATATATACAACACCTCTCAAATGTTAAACTTCAAATCTCCAACACCATGGACAACTTCTTTAAGCGCCCCGTCGGTGCAGCTGTGCTTGCACTCAATGACCTCCACTTCGGAAAGCATCTCAATGACCTCAATCGGTGTGCTCGGCTTGTGCCCGAGGACGTGAAAGGCATGGCCTCTCTCATCTCCAACACCACATTCATGAGCGACGACGCGAAGGATGCGGTGATTGACACGCTGATTTCGTTCGCTGACACAGCCGAGCAACTCCAAGAGAAGTTGCTCAATGACATCATCGTGGACTCCGAAGATGTAGACCAATGCTGACAGCCATTCAGATATACGCAGGGTGGAGCATGGTGCTCTCCTGCATACGACTCTTGCTCATCGAAACGTTGAACTACTACGAATCCAAAGCACAATGAAATTCACAGACTCCTTCAAGACCACACTCCCCTTCGTGTCAATGCGGACAGCATACGACGTAGACCTTGACGCCGCGAAGAACGTTGAGATGGACACCTCCATCGGGATTGACCCCAACCATCAGTATGGTGGATGGTACGAAACATACGACCTTGACACAGGCGGTGACCGCTTCTATGCAGGCGGTGTGCTCGAAGTGTACTGGGATGACAACGGAGAGGTACGCCTCACGGGGTACGATGGATGCTTCGAACTCCCTGAATATATCATCGAAGCCCTTGAAAAGAAGGGCGTAATCATTGACCTATGACACAAGACAAATGCGAACGTGCAGTCGAGATACTGCGAGAGCAAGGCTTTGAAGCCTCCTATGTACAGGGGGCACCTGACGACCACGGAGTGTGGTTGGACTGCGTATGGAACGAGTCCTTGCAGGAGGCATACAGCTTCCGCCTCCACGACGAAGAAATCGAATACTATTCAAACGAATCCAAGGCATGACACAAGCAGAACGACTCGACAACCGCACGAAGAACTGCGGGAGCTTCGAACTACACCTCATCCGAGCGTGGTTCAAGGCCGACAACATCAACAAGAAGATTCTCGAAGAGGCCTTCGAGGGTACGATGTTCAACCTCAAATAGAGAGTGTTAGTATATATCTCTCTCTGAACGTAGTGAAGAGAGATATATACAACACCTCTCAATAACAAATTCAAACTTCAATTCAATACCAATGGACAACATCAAAGACATGACGAACGACGAGTTCATCAGCCACCTCATGACGGGGTACAACAAGCACGGGGCACTCGTGCAGATGGTGGTCATCGACTGCCTCCAACGTGGTCTTGACCACTACATCTCAGCCAAGGAGGAAATCCTTGAGGATGAGCGCAAGCGCCGTGAGAACGGAGGCGGTATCTCCCTCATCAACATGGAGGCATGGGTCTCCTGCTGTGAGGAAACACAACAACGAATCAACGACAAGTACTCATGAAGAATCCGCTACAAGACTACGACACCTGCCACAGGTGTAACAGCGAAGGCATCTTCCTCGAAAACTTTTTCGACGGGGAGAGCTTTGACTACCACTACGAGTGCAGTTGTGAGGACTGCACCCACACAGATGGTGAACGCACACACTGGGTGGTGACATTCGAACTGAATCCAATCGACAGAGAAAACGACCAATGAATAACATTATCAACGTAATCATCGAACTCTCCCGTATGCAGGGACAGGCAATCGATCGGGCACAGGCAGAAGCCCTCAACTCTGCCGTCGAAGCTGGGTACGATAAGTACCAAGAAAGCAAGACGTTTAACCTCGACAAGAACAAAGACAATGAGTAAGGTAGATACATCCCAAGCGTATTGGGACAACAACGGCAAGTACCAAGAGCAGTACGACAAGGCGTGGGAGCAACTCATCCCCGCACAAGGTGAGGCAAAGCACGGGTGGCCTGAAGCCCTCCGTGCTATCTCCCGAATCGGTTACGACTACTACAACAACGGGTTCGCCAACCTGTGGCAGTCGTGGGACGATGGGGACACCGTGATGGACTCGTACTACGAGGACTTGGTGGACTACCTGCGCTCGGAAATCCCCCGTGATATGTACAGAGAACTCAACGACTTCCTGTATGACGCCAAGGGCTACGGGAATTGGAGCAACAAGGCGGGGGTAATCGACCGCATCATTGACCACATTATGGAGGGCATCATTGAAGATGAACTCCTCGAAGAGGAATTAGTTGATTGAAGTTTGACTAAAGGGGGGACGCCTTTCGGGATGCAACCAAAGGTTCTCTTTGAGTGTGAAACGTCACACTTTCCCCCCGACTCTTTCAAGGGAGCGTACAATCCAACGGCAAAGCACTTCGGGCACAGCACAACGGATGGGTACACGAGGCGTTCGACTCCCCTCCTCCCTTCTACATGGCAGTGACACTTACCACATGAGGATGTGGGAGGTGTGTACATCCCAATCAAGGTTCCTTCCACCCTTTACCAAGGGCTTATGGCAACGAGCATGAGGGGTGTGGTGGTTCGACTCCACCCTCTGCTACTATCTAGTATCTCTTACTATACACTCTCTTCATTTATGAAGAGTGTATAGTTAGAGAGACTTATACGACTCAAATTTCAAACTTCAATTCAATAACCATGAAACAATATGCAGTAATCCACGCTGTCGCAGGACTCTTCGAAGGGTACTCCGACACCACCTGTGAGTTCTTCCCCAAGCGGGGCTTCGCAGACAAGCACATCCTCCAAATCCTCAGCGACTACCGCAAGGATGAGATGTGCGTAGAGATTGACGACTCAGACCCCACAAACATCTGCGTCACCATGACCCGTCAGTACATGGACTACCATGCTTGTGTACCACATGACATGGACCACGACGATTGGGTTGCAGAGAACGGCGACGACGTAAGTGTCGAGGTGTTCCGCATCATCGAGATTGATATGTCCAACCGCTCTGACTCCACCGAGTCATGTTGGTTGACGTGGGACCAACTCGATGCCTCACCTGCATGGGACTACTTCCCCTTGTGTATGTCCTTGGTAGCTCGTGTATCAAGCGACCTCTGTGACAACGCGAACGACGAGGACGCCAAGGGTCAAGCCCTTACAGAACTCACGGAGTTCATCTCCTCGGTGTACTACCGCAACCACGCCTTCGTCGACTGCGATGACTACGTGATGCACGCTTTCCGTATCCCCAAACCCAAAAACTCTGACAGCTATGACGCACAATGAATTGCTACGACGTGTGGTTGAAGCACACATGAACCGCATGAACATACAGCAATCCCTCAAAGCACTCCGATGCTACATGATGGAGGACTACGGAGGATGCGACATGGAAGAACTCGAAAACTTTTACAAAAGACACACAGGAAAATGAAACAGACAGGAGTATCAAAGAACATGGCACAGATGCCACGTAAGCTCAAGCGTGTAGCGCAAGAGCACTACCAATTAGAGATGCAAGCACTTGGGTTTAACCTCGTTGACTGCGGAAGCTGTGGCTCTACGTTCCTCCATCGTACACGACACGAGGAGTTGGAGTGTCCCTTCTGCGACTATCGTTCAGAACCATCTGACTTCCCTGACCACTTCCATACGGGGTTCTCGGAGTCAGCAGAATTTCAAGACAATGACTAAAAAAGAAATCATCGAAGACCTCTGCCACAAGGTGGCGGACATCAAGTACGACTTGCAAGTGGTACTCGACACCCTTTACCAACTAGACAACGAAGACAATGAGTAAATCAGCAGAAACAAGCACGATGCAAACCATCATTTACAACGCAGCCATTGGCACGCAGTTCATGGACAGAATGCAGGAGTACATGGAGCTACAAGACGACGACAACTTCGACGTCCAACAGCACCTGATGGAGCTGTACGAAGACCTTTCAAACCTTTACAACGACAACATACAATGAGTGACGAAACCTTATACGACCTGCGGTGCTACGTTAGCGACTGCTTCAACCACCGCGAAGGAGCTGGTGCAGACAGCGGATACATGCGACTCACCAAGCTGATGCAAGAAGAGTACGACCTCGACAACAACGACGTGGACGAGGTAGTCAGCGAAATCGAGGACCTCGTGTCCAAGTTTATCATGGAGAACTCTCCCAAATTCACAGACAATGACGAATGAAGAATGGAGCGCAAAGCTCAAGCAACACTGGGCAGAATTGCCTGAACAAATCGAAACACCAATGACTAGTAAAGACATCCAAAACTACATCGAGCGTGACCTCGGAAAACCCATGCGTCACGATCCCGAGATGCTTCTTGAAGCAACACAGGAAACCGCAGCTGAATTTGAGCTCGACGAGTGGAGTGTGTTGCGGTTCATGTTAGCCGACGAACCCATCGGATACAGCCACAGCTACGGATTCCACACTGGCTACGGCAGGGCTATCTGCGAGCACTTCTCATTCATCTACCACGGTTAAACCAACAAACTTCAATACAATGCAATCAGTACAAGAATCCAAGCAAGAGCTTGAAGCGGCTATCCGCTACGCAGAGAACGCTATCTCCTCTGCCAATCAAACCATCGAGTCGATGGAGTTCCGCCAAGAGATGGCGAAGAAGCAGTACGCCGAGCAGACAGGGCGTGAGCAAGCTCTCCAAGAGGAGCGGGATATGCTAGAGAAGAACGTCAAGTACTTGCGTGACGAGAACGAACGGCTGAAGCGCACCATCAGCGAGCTCGAAGACAAGGTGCAGGGTCAGTACGACGACATCGTTATGCTACAGCGTGACGTCGAGTTCTACACCAAGGAGTACAACAAGTTGGTACAACAGAAAGAAGCATCAAGCGGACCATGCGGATGCCAAGCGTACCGCGACCTTGAAGAGCGAGCCACTATGCCCGTCATCCCCAAGGCAGTAGCCATCGCCATCTTCCGTGAAGGTGTGGCGCACGGGGTGTCAAACGCTTGCGATGAGCTTGACAATGCAACTGACATCGAAATCAGCGAGACTGGATATACAGGAGGGTTCGAGGTGAGCTTCACCAAGTACTTTGACCTCTCTGAACACCTCGACCTTGACTGGATGCGCGATAAGGTTGGTGACTACGATGAAGCATCTGTCATCGAAGCCCTCAAGAACCTGTGTGCAGACAAGGAGTTCGAGTGCCGCATCCACGGGGTGGACGACCAAGAAGAAAAGAAGAATGACTGACGAATACATGGAGGAGCTCATGCGCCGCATCGACAACAAGATGCAAGCGTATGAACTCTACCGCAGACCACAAGACAAGATGATTCTTGAGTGCATGGTCAGAGACTACGAAGCAAAACAGAAACTAATGATGCAAGATGAAAAACTTAAAGAGATACCGAGTCCGTTTTCACCTCGCCAAGGGTGAGAACTTCATGAAGTGGCAGGTCTTCGACAAGAAGAACAACACCAAGGAATACTACGATCCTGAGACGCGCAGTATAATCATGCGCAACTGCATACTAGGCAATCAGCCCGCTACTGCACAGAAAATTTTCGAGGGTAGTGACAAAACAGTTTGCGCTTGGGTTGCATGTGAGGAGATTGTTGTCGTAAATTCGGTGCCCTCTTTGAATCGCATGGAGCACTACAAGTACAACCCACGGAAGAACCCACACTGGTTCACCGACAAAACCAACAACGCTGATGGCAGAAAATTTAGAGTCATGGTAACCGACAAACGAAAAGTTTATGGATAAATACACGAGGTTTCTTCGCAACCTAGCTAAAGGCGAAGGCGGTAGCGCCCGCTCAAGACGCAGACTAATGGAACGCGAACTACAAAAACTAAGACAATATGACGGAACAGGAAGTGATGAACTGGATGGAGAGCTACCTCGACGGGACGAAGGCGGAGACGTCAGCCCTCGGGATGATAAAAGCTGACATTGCAGAGCACGGCTTCGACACATGGCTTGAATTGCCACCAGAAACTATTATCCACACATACCTGGAGGTGTCCGAAGAAATCTCACAGGAGCTGGTCGACAGCTTCGCCACCATGTTCGCACAGGAGCAAGACCTAGAAGACCTAGGCATCGAGCAGAACTTTACGCTTGATCCCACGGAATGTGTAACCGCCATGCGTAATGGCATGACCGACATCATGCGGTCGTTGCTGTGCTACATCGACGTCCAGCGCATGGCTAACACCCTAATTACAGAAGATGAAGAATGACATTGAACAAATACTAGACAACATCCGCATCGCTTATGAGTATGAGATGGGTGAGTATCTGGAGCCAGAGAACAGGCGACGAGAAAAGGTGGAGCTACGCAATGCCCTCGTCAATGCCGCGAGCCCATACGGGACAACTAGGCAGCTTGCTGAGATGGTGGGCAAAACCAACCATACAACGGCAATCCACATTTGCCGTGAGCATCAGGTGTATTACAACTATTCGCCTCAGTACAGAAAAAACTATGCGGTTGCTCTCGACGTAGTAGAAAAGTTCGCTCGTCGTCACGCCCTGATGCCCAGGATTAACGGCAAGGGCAAGAGCGCATCCTCTTATGAAAACGAGATTGAAGCCCTCAATAAAACCATAACCGCACTACAAAAAAGGCGAGATGGATTCATCGAATCCTTGGATAAGAAGAGAAAAATGGCTATCTTGCACACCGAATCAACAATTTAATTCATGTCTAATTACAAGTTCAAGACCACGAACATCCGTGGCAAGCAGTACGTTGAAGTCAACGAGCGCATCAAGTTTTTTCGTCAGGAGGAGCAGTACAAAAACTGGGGCATCCACACTGACTTTCCAATTATTGATGACACCCAGTGTATGTGCAGATGCACTATCACCACACCCGATGGCGCTGTGGTCGCTCAAGGTCACGCTCACGAGGTTAAGTCTGCGTCTAACATTAACAAAACTAGCTATGTGGAAAACTGTGAAACATCCGCAGTCGGGCGAGCTTTGGCGATGCTCGGAATCGGAATCGACACGTCTATTGCGTCAGCTAATGAAGTCGAAGAAGCCATTGCCAAGCAGCAAGCCCTCGTTGACAACCCTAATGTGCAGAAGCTTAGCAAGGCGCTTGACGCACCAGTCGAGAACATCATGGACAAAGCAGTTGCATACATCAAGGGTCAGTCTGACAAGAGAAAGGCCTTCGATTCCATCACAAAAAAGTACGGAGACCAGCTGACTGAGAAGCAGGTAGCGGGACTCAAGAAGTTTGTTCGATGAACGCCAGCGTGACTACCGCAGGCATACTCGTTCCAGTAAAAAACCGTGGCAAGGAAAACAAGCTTATCCCTTGGTCGATGATTAAAAAAGAAATCGTCGTCCCTGCGATCAAGCACTGCGTCAACGAGAAGCACGGGGTAGACCTATACCTCGTGGAGAAGACGGTCAATGGTAACCGACTCGAAGGCGTTTACGCCACGGAGCGAGAGGCATTCAGGGCCGTAGATATTTTTTTAATTCAAAACGGGCGAGAGCCTGAGCTAATACTGAAAAGAGTATGACAATGCGAGAAAGACTACAGGAGAGTGTGGGCAAGCCCCACCTCTCTTACTCCTCCCTCAAGTATGCACTCGGAGACATGCGTCTCTGGGAGATGTACATGCGGGGACAACTCAAGAAGGAGTCACAGGCGCTGACCTTTGGCTCATTGTACGACATGATGCTATTCGAGCCAGACAATGTTAAAGACCGCTTCTATTGCCTTGATGATTCTGATATCGTTGCCACTATTGGTGGCCGCAATCCTAGAAACACGAAGAAGTATCGTGACTGGAAAGCAGAAGCGCTCCAGACAACGGAAAATGCGGACAAGGAATTGGTTAGCACGGAGGAATGGAAGACGGCGGAAGAGATGATCGAGCGCCTGAAGGTGAGCGGCTTGTATGACAAGCGGTTTGCTGGAGGTAAGTATCAAGTAGAGTTCAACGTTGACCTTGATGGCATTCCGCTAAAGGGATTCTTGGACTGCCTGCAAGATGACTGCATCATTGACTCTAAGTCTTCCCGTGGTATTAGCAAATTTAAATGGGATGTAAGCGGCTGGAGCTACGACATTCAAGCGTACATTTACACCAAGGTATTTGATATCCCAGACTTTTACTGGGTTGTACAAGAGAAGACATTCCCGTACTTCCCTGCTGACGTCAAGTGCTCGGAAGAAACCCTCTTCAAGGGAGAGATGAAGTTTCACGAAGCCGTAGAGAACATCAACGCATGGCTCGATGGCGACAGACAATCAGACAAACACTATGCAGAATTTATTGTATAAATCATGGAAGGTGGTTTGGTACACCGCCGTATTCCTTTCATTTCATTACACCATCACTAATTTTTTATTTTCATGAGCGATAAGCAATATGATTCAGTCCTCGTTGGATACGTGGACGAACCTCGCTACTACGAAGGCGAGCTCGGTAACTGGAGTTTCAGCATGACTGTTGACGAACTCCAAGATGTCATCAACAACTACGCCTCCAAGGTCCAAGAGGACGGCAAGGGCGGTAAGGCCTACTTCAAGCTCTTCATGAGCAAGAACGGAAAGCCATGTTGTTCAGTGTATAACCCTCACAGCGAGGCTGCCAAGGCACGACGTGCCGAGAAGAAGGCCCAGCAAGCTGAGGCAGTAGGGGATGACCTCCCCTTCTAAGGCTCCTATCTACTTCATGACCGCTCGTGTCGCCTTCAAGAAACGGAAGGTTGTACACGAGCGTGTCGTGTGGATAGTATCCGTCTTCGACGATCCGAATGACATACGTCATCACGATTCTAAAACCATGCACAGGCTTGGTCTTGAGCTGTACGGCAAGAACGCTAAGTCTGAAAAGCAAATCATCATTCGGGAGATTGTAGACAAGAAGCTTGTTTCATACTCAACACTTTCATTAGATGAGCACAAAAAACAGAATAAAGCAGAAGTGTAAGGAGTTAGAAGAACTGCTCTTGCACAAGAACGAAAGGTATGGGAACTCAGCGCTAGAACCGCTTAACGTTTTCTCATCAGCTAATGCTGTAGCAGGCATCAAGGTGCGTATAGACGACAAGTTGAAGCGCATCAAGAACGCAGGTCTCGTGGACGCAACGGAGGATACGTTGCAAGACCTGGCAGGTTACCTTATCCTCCTCATGATTGCGAAAGAAGATGCAAGTAACGATATTCAAAAACGTATTCGACAAGACAACACCACACCACATTCCGCTACAACAAGCATTGGAGAGGATTCAGAGTGGGAAGTCGAGTACGCTAGTATCTGAAGTTCGCGATGGCGACAAGGAAAAAAAGAAGGAGCTCCCCGTTGTTTGTTTCAGCGGGGAGTTTTCGTCGCGTTCCGATGACGCGCTCTTCGAGCATTCGGGATTTGTTGTTCTGGACTTTGACCACGTTGACGTTGACGCGACCAAGACGTCCCTTGCCACGGATGATTTCATTCATTCATGCTGGACTTCGCCTAGCGGAAACGGCGTCAAGGCGTTGGTCAAGATTACAAACCCTGAGCGACATAGAGACCACTTTAGAGCGCTTATCAAGTACTTCGAAAGGACGCACGGACTTGAACTAGACGAGTCTGGCATCAACGAATCGCGTGCTTGCTTTGAGTCATACGACCCAGACATCATTATCAAGGATGACTGCCAAAAGTTTGGTCACTTTGCAACGGAGTTTGCCGAGGCGCAGACACCGACCAACGAAGCCTACGACTACACTGACTACATGAAGCTTAACCTGGCTGCGCGTATGATCCGCAATGCAGCCGACGGTGAGAAGCACAGCACGCTTGTACGTGCAGCGAGACTATGTGGTGGTTACGTGGCCGCTGGAAAGATGGAGCAGGACGAAGTTGTTCGCATCCTGCACCGCGAGATTTGCAAGCGCGAAGTGGACTCAGAGTCTCATGCCCTGAACACCATCCTTGATGGAATTGAGCTGGGCAAGAAGATGCCCATCAGGGAGATTATCGACGAGGAAAAGACCGCGCAACGCGAGATGCTGCTCAACGACGGCGACATGTCCTTTATCTCGTCTGACGACGAGGACTGGAGATGGATTGACGACTATGCTCAGGGTAAGATTCCGATCGGGCTAGACACTGGCGACCCCATGCTTGACGAACACTTCCGCTACAAGAAGGAATTCGTAATTATCAACGGGCACAGCAACGTAGGCAAGACCACCACGGCCTTGTATATGATTGCAAACTCAGCTATTCGTCATGGTTGGAAGTGGATTATCTACTCTTCAGAGAACCGCACCGCATCCGTGAAGATGTCTCTCATGCAATTTGCAGTCAACCGCAAGGTTGGGGACATGAACTACAACCAGCGCAAGCAGGCATACAAGTGGGTGAATGAGCATTTCACTATCATCAGTAATAATCAGGTGTATAGCTACAGCGATATCATCCTCTTCATGGAAAAGGTTATGCGACAGCAGCCGTGCGACGCCATCTTCGTAGACCCTTACAACAGCCTTAAGCTGGATATGAAGGGAAGCGGTCTCCAGACCCACGACTACCACTACGAGGCGGCTTCAGAGTTCCTCACGTTCAGCAAGACGCATGACGTAGCCGTATGGCTCAACATGCACGCTGTTACCGAGGCACAACGACGCAAGGGTGAAGACGGTCTTCCTGTTGCTCCATACGCTGAAGACACAGAGGGAGGCGGAAAGTTCGTAAACAGAGCAGATTGCTTCCTCACTATTCACCGAAAGGTTCAATCGCAAGACCCTAGCATCCGTAAGCTCAGCGAGTTACACGTTCGCAAGGTTCGCGAGGTAGAGACAGGCGGTCAGCCCACTCCACTGGACGAGCCGTACAAGCTGGTCATGAATCTTTCGCACACTGGATTCACAGGTTGGTTGACCAAAAAGCCTCTGTTTCAGAGCATTACGATCAGCGAACCCACACAGATGCCCATAAATATGAGCTTCTTGAGTTGACATTGTGAGTCGCCATGTGTAACTTCGCTTTCGTGAAGAAACAAAAGGCACGAACAACCAAACGTCGTTCTTCCCGAAAAAAACAGCTAGGCCGTTACGCAAGCAGTCTTGAGAAGTACTGCGCGGATCAGTTAAAAGAATACGGGTTAGCTTTCGACTACGAGGAACACCAGTTCGAGTTGATGGACCGATTCAGGTTCCCCAACAAGTACTTTAAGATGACTGCAAAGGGTAAGGAGATGACGGACCGATCTGGGTCTGTCATACTCCCTATCACTTACAAGCCTGACTTCGTGGGCAGAGACCACGATTGGATTATAGAGACAAAGGGGTATCTACCCTCCCACCATGATTTCCCAATGCGGTGGAAGCTTTTTTTAAGGCATTTAGTTGGAACTCAGGCCAAAACGATTGTATTTTTAGCCAAGAACAGCGGTCAAGTAGATCATGCTATTCAGGAAATCCTAAAATCAATCAAGAATGGAGAAATCTAAACTGAGCTCCTACTACTACCTGGCATGTGACCGCATCCATCAAATCGTAGACGATCTGTACGAGGCGGTTCATGATGAGTTTGGAGGGCCAGTAGAGACGTCTGATGAAGTGGAGAAGGCATTGGGGGAGGTGAAGACTCTTATCTGGCACGAAATAGACCTTATAAGAAGCGCCGTCGATGAGCACTGTGAGCAGTAAGAGACGGTCTTATAGCTCAGCAACAGGAAGGATGGCTGAGGTAAGATTTGTTAGGGCAGCAAGAAACAAAGGACTGCTTGTAACTAAATCCTCCCACACGGAGGACATTCACCAGCACATAGACTACTGGCTTGCCATGAATCACGACGGAAGGAAGTGGGGCGTGGACGTGAAGGGAAACAACCTTCCTGATGAAATCTGGGTAGAGTTTAAAAATGTAAGAGGAAATGATGGTTGGCTCTATGGGGGTGCAACCATTATTGCTTTTGACATGCCCGAAGAGGGTGGGTTCGCGATCGTCGATCGAGAGGAACTCGCCTTTTTTTGTGAGAAGCATGTTCGCGATGAAAAGGTGACGAAAAAGGCCGAAGCATACCTAAGAAAGTACACTCGAAAGGATAGGCAAGACGTCATATCTGTCCTTAAGTTACACGATCTCAAGTCTTTAATGTCATATCGCGTCTGGGAATACGATCAAAAGTATTGAGCTATCTTTAGCTCCCCATGAAAGTAAACAGGCACAAGAAGATCAAGATGAACATTGACAGATTGCTCGAAGCGAACGCCAAATATCAGGCGAACAACGTGTGCGTAACCAACACACCTGAGCAGCAAAAAGAAATTAACGACTACTGCAACGAGAACTTTATAAAGCCCATCGAGGATATCGACCCAGAATGGTTCGGTATTATCAAGAAGCAAAGCGAATAGTTTGTATATTTGATTTGTTACACGGGTTAGTAGCTGTGGAACTTCGCAATCTGTGGAGGGGGACGACATAATGTCCCCCTCTTTTCATTTTCGTACCTTTGGCGTCGTAGCCACAAGAATTATCTAACCCACTTACATGAGAAATTTTATAGTCTCCCTCTTTCTCCTGGCCCCTTATGTCGTTGATTCTCAAGAGTGTATGCAGCTCGAACCAGACGTCAAGACAATGGGGCTTTCTTCTCGGTCAAACGTAAACCTTGAGGACATGGATCCAGTTACCCTGCCCGTTGTGTTTCACATTATTCACAAGGGCGAAGGTGACGTAACCAACATTTCTGACGAACAGGTTTTGTCTCAGATCCCTGCTCTTGACACTGGGTTCCGATGGGGGCCTGGCGTGGACACTAAGATTCAGTTCTGTATTGCGTCTCGTGACCCTGAGGGCAATCCAACGAACGGGATTACTCGTCACAACGGGGTCCAACTATTTGGAGACCTTTATGACACTTGGGGGGTGTCGACATCTTCCTTTGTGTCTGAGGGGGTAAACGACAACACACTTAAGTCAACTGTGGGGTGTTGGAATCCAGATGAGTATATAAACTTCTATGTCGTTTCTGAAATTAACGGAAACAACGGAGGCGGTGGCATCCAGGGGTATGCCTACGTTGGAGGTTATGCCAATGGCCCTGGAGGTGGCTGCGGTGACGGGATTGTTCAGCTGTATAACGTGACTGGTACTACTGGCACGCTTAAGGCTGGGAGGTATCAAGGCGAGACGGCAGTACACGAGATGGGCCACCACCTCGACCTGTATCATACGTTTGATGGAGGTAATTGCAACGAAACAAACTGCGAGACTCAGGGGGACAGGGTCTGCGACACCCCGCCTACTGGAGTGAACAACGCATGTGACCCCGCACTTGGAGACTGCCTGCCTCCTCCTATGACCGAAAACTTTATGGACTATACTTCAGAGTCGTGCAAGTATACATTTAGCGTAGGTCAGGCAGAACGGATGTGGGAGCACCTGCTCGAAGAAAAGCAACAACTGATAGACTCTTACGCCTGTGTAGCCCCCGTCCAGTACGACCTGGCTCTTACCTCTGCGTATTATCAGGAAACATGGTGTACCGACTTTCAGGACATCTGGATTACAATAACCAACCAAGGAAGCAGCCCTATTGGGATAGCAGAGGTTCAGCTGTTATGCAATGGAGAGGAATACAGCGAGACCGTCTTTGACATCCCTGGGGGGGCTGGAACGAGCATTCTATTTGAGGGCGTATTCGTTGATGGAGCTCAAAACTTCCAAGCCCAGATAATTAGCAATCTTGATGAATACGAGTTTAATGACGTTGGCTTGTTTCCAATAGAGACGGTTCCTGGAGATCTGCTGCAAATAGAGGTGTACAAGGATTTTTGGGGGTGCATCGGGTGGGAGCTTCTTGATCCCAACGGGGAGGTTGTTGTTGGTGACGACTACGATGCAGGCGAAGAATACTATATATACAACGTCTGTGCCTACGAAGGGTGCTACACCATTGTGGCCGACGACTGCGCTGGAGACGGGTTTTGCACTTGGGACATGGACGATGACGGTATCTGTGATATTGGCTCAGAGGGCATTGTCGGAACCGTGGGGCAGGATACGGTATTTGCCACTGGGTATGGACTGGAATTTTACCATTGGGAACAGGAGTGGTGCAATACGCTACCAGCATGTGCCAACGACTTAGACGGAAACGGTAGCATTGGAAATGGAGACGTTGTTGTACTCCTGTCTAACTACGGATGTGTGGGGGATTGCGAGGGAGATTTGAACGGAGATGGCATTGTGACTGTCCTCGATCTGCTGGAGATACTCACGTCTATCGGTGACTGTCCAGTCGAACAAGACTTCAGCATAGGGGCGTACAAGAACCTTACAGTAACAGGGGATACTGGAGGGATTTTTGGGGGCGGAGAACCAAAGATCTACGATCTAGCTGGCCGCAGGGTTAGGCAGCCATTCGAAAGCCTTGCAGCGGGCTTCTATATCATCAAGTGGAAGAACGAAACCAAAAAAGTTTTTGTACAATGAGAGGTATATACTGGATTCTGATTCCATTTCTGTACGCTAGTACTGCATTTGGACAGTGCGACATAGAGATTTACGGGTTCAACCCCATCTCTACAGACATGACCATCGTGGTCAATGGCGGGTATTGCGGCACTGAAGCCGATTCTATTGGGGAGTTTCTACTTGGAATAAGCTTTACGCTTGACTTAGACGGAAACTTTCCTGACGTCAGCGAGTTTGATTGCTTCTACGATAACAACTGGGCCCTCTTGATCTTTCCGCTCGACTTTCCTGGGTTTGACATAGGGGAGGGTCCTGATCAAATACTTCAAACGGGGGACACTATCTCGTTCACACTCAATGAGATACCCTCGTTTGGAAGCGGTACAGCTGATTGCTGGATAGACATCATGCAAAGCGGCGCTTACTTCCAGGAGTGCGTCATCATGAACGTTTGGCAAATCAATGACAGCGCAAACATTTTCGGAGAAGGCGGTCTTGGGGGCTTTCCGTACCCAGACGAAAACGTACTGAACAGCTGGATTAACTGGAGCTTGAACGGGGCTTGCGATCCGCCGCCCCCGCCCATTGTGTATGGTTGTACGGATATGTTCGCGTACAATTACAACTCAGTCGCCACCATGGATGACGAGAGTTGCATATATCAGGGCTGCATGGATGGGGAGGCTCTTAACTATTGTCCAGAGTGTATGGTGCCAGGTGACTGCATATACGAGCCAGACGACGGGGGAAGCGGTGACGATTGCAACGATCCAGCCATTCATGCCCCAAATACGTTTACGCCAAACAACGACGGCCTCAACGATTACTGGAGACCGATTACCATGTATGACTGCTGGTGGAGGTGGGAGGTGCGGGTGTACAACAGATGGGGCACGCTTGTGTGGGTGTCATACGACCCAAGGGACAAATGGCTAGGAAACAGGCTTGGTTACTTCGTGCCTGACGGGGTGTACACATACACCATCAAGGGAACTACATGGGAGAGTCAAAAGGTAGTGTCCATGGCTGGACACATAACGGTATTCCGTTAATCGCAGTCCTTCTGGCGAAGCTCATCGACCAAAACGTCAAGGTGCTCCATTCTTTTCTCGACGTGGTCTAGTCTTAGGTTCTGTTCTGCATCATCAGGCAGGCTGCCCATCTCTCCTCTAGGCCACTTGATTCTAAACTCTGAGTTAAGTTCGATCTCTTGGTTGTGGCGCATTGTTTCTATCTCAAGCTGAGACAGCGCAGACATGATCGTAAAGTACCCCCAAACAGCCCCGCCCACACCCACGATAATCTGGAGGAGCCACTTGATGTTTATGCCTACGCTTGTGCTGTCATCCAATTTCATTGAACCTGGTTCTTGGCCAAGAGAAGCTTAATCTCTTGGATGTCTGCCATAAGTTTTTTGAAATCAGATTTAAATTCTCTATTGTCAGCTTCGAGCGTGTAAACTCGTGAGCTAAGCTTATTGTAGTCCGCCTGGAATTTTAACCAGCCGCCGACGAGGGTACCAGCAACCACAAGAAATTCAAAATGTGATAGGTAGTCCGCCATGTTCATCCGCTACAAGATTCGCAATCCTCTGGATTGTCAATGTTGCAGGAAATCTCTCCACTCTCAATCTTTTTCTCCTGTTCCTTGAGCTTGTCTTGATCAAGAAAAGAGATGTCAAATTCTTCTTCGTGAATCATCTTTTGGCTTTTTCAATGGTTCTTCCTGCAAAGTATGCGCCGAATGCGGTCAGCATGAGGATCTCCAGCAAAGATACATAACTATCTTTTACGTTAAAGGGCAGGTTATCAAGGGAATCCATTACCATGGTAGCCATAAACATCGCCATTAGAGCTATCAAGGTTACTGGCCTGATGTATTTTGCCAGCTTTACGTCGCTGCTCATATCGGCCTTCCACCTTTCGCTGACGTTATTCTGAAACTGCACCTCCGCGTCAAGTCTTGCCTTGACTTCTTCGGGATCTAGGTCAGGGTATTGCTTGTCAATCAGGTTCTTTACAACGCCTAGCCCACCGCTGTTTGGAAGCAAGTCCCCAACGGTTTCAAGGACGGATGGAGCCTTCTCCCTGAGCCACTGACCAAGCTTGGTGTTCTTAATCTTTCTTTCCTCTGAGTTCTTCATGTCTTCTGTTGTAAATGGTCATAACCCTTCTTTGTCTCTCGTCGAGCTCGTACAGCCTGTTGATTCTTTCTGTTCTGTCCTCGATGTCCTTGGCCATCCTTCTTTGAGCCCTGATTGTCTTGAGGGCCTTGTTGGTCTCTTTGAAGAGCTTGTCTAACTCTTGCACGCCTGTGTATCTTCCTGGAGTGTACATGGGTTCTTTTTCAAGCTCTTTTTTAAGCTGTTGAATCTCAAAGGTGTTTTCTTTGTACCTGTCGCTGTCAAAGTATCTAGACGGCTCCCCGTATATCTTTCTAATAATCGGTATCTGACTGGGTCGCATTCTAATCCTGTTGTCCCCCTGGAACCCAGATGTCAGCTTCTCAAAGGCCTCAAATGTCATCCCCTCCTCAGCAGCAAGCCTGAAGGAGTTCTTAGACATCTCGTACATGTTTGTTGCAAGCTCCCCTGTGTTTCCAACGAATCTACCAGCACTTCCGATGTAGTACTCGTACAAGTACCAGATCTGATCTGGGTTCATGTCGAGAGACCCTGACTTGTACTTGCTTCCTCCCGTAGCTTCGTTCATCCACTGGAAAAACTCCTGGACCTGATCTGGAGACTGGAATGCCAGCTGAGAGTAAGGGGTGCTGGAAAACGGAAGTCTTTCTTGGTATACCTGAGAGCCGAAGTAAGTTTCGTTTGCTGCAATCTCCACGAGGGGCTTAATCAGCGTGGGTGCAGCCGCCTTGCCTAGGTATGTGGCAAAGTTCTTACTCTGACCGAATCCGATTGGAGAGAAGGCGCTGAATCCAGACATAAGCAAGAACATAGCCCCGTCCATGGCCTCTCTGTTTCCTGTAGAGGTCTCAGCCAGCACAGTTCCAAAGTTGTTGAAAATGTTGTACCCGTATGGTAGCGGGATCATGCTGTAGTTCTTCCCGTCCCTGTGCATGAAGATCAGATTCCGCTCCTTGTGGTAGTCTGGAATCTTGTTGTACCAAAGCTCGCCGTCATCTGGGTCGGTACCGCTCATGGCGATGTTCAGTGTTGTGATGAGGCCGCTAAATGCACTGATTGCAAACGCAATCTTCTGAGGCACGGAAACCCTTTTGTGCCATGACTCAAGCTCTCCGTTTTCTTTTCTTACGTCCTTCAGGTACGTCATAGACCTCAAGAACCTATAGTTGCCCTGCATCGCAGCGTTGAAGAAGAGATAGACACTGTTGAGGAACTGCCACTCTCCGCTTCTGTTGAAGTTAACAGTGATGTTCTTTGACAGCTGTGCTGCTCTTTCTCTACTGATTCCATTCTGCCTTGCGGCTATGTACGCAGCAAGCCTGGTAGAGGCTTCAAAAGCCTCGTTGATGCCCTCGATGTAGTTTGCGAACTTTTTGGGCGTGCCCATGATGATGTCAAACTCCCTTGAGGCTGGGTCGCCAGACAGCTTGGATGCCTGCTCAAGCTCGGCGGTGATGTCATTGAGAGACTTGGTGTAACCCCACCCAGTCTTACCCCCATCAGCCGACCACTCCGCCATGTATCCCTCCATTTCTGGAGTCATTTCAATGCCAAAGGCAGCGCTCTTAAACAACTGACTAGTAGAGCGATACATGTTTGACATGAGGTCTTTTGCAAACTTCTTGTGGCTTACCCCCTGAATGTATCCTCCATCCATCTCAGCCTCAGCCATAGCGTTGTAAGCTGCCGCCTGGATATCGCGGGCGTAGTTGCTGATCATGAAGTTCGGGTCATAGACCGTAAGCATGTTCCGCATGAAGCCCGTCATGGAGTTCAACCCCCTCGTAAAGATAGATGCCCTCTCAACGGTCATTCCGTTAAGGGAGTTAGCGTAGTTTTTGTTTTTGAAGTACAAGAACTCCGTCTTTCCGTTAATCCTAATCGGAACGGTGTGAGGGTTCATCTTCATTTCTGCAACAGACATGCCCTCCTGTTGGCCTTGCTCGTTCAACCTAGTGAGAGGGAAGGCGGACGTGTTGATGCCCCAAACGTTCGAATTGGGATTCTCCTTGATGAGTCGGTACAGGTGCATCATGGCCTCGTTCTTCCTTGCGGTTTGAATGACCATGGCGTTTTGCATCACGACCTGAGCCACGATGTTTGCCTTTACCTCGCTTTTGCGCCCTTTAATCTTTTTCTGGGTGCTTCCGTATACACTCATCCCCGCACCGCCTGTCGGGTAGGCGATGTTGTTCTCGTCCATTTCGTCAGTGGCAAGGCCTGCAAGAGGAACGTAGTTTCCGAACAGGGCCTGCCATGCGTCAATGGTTTCCTGAGTCTCAAGACCAAACTTAACCATGGTCTTTCTTGTGTTGTCGATGATTGAATACACAAGACCAGCCACGCGCTTCATCTCTGGCGTCTCCAGCTCCCTGACCGTCTGAGCGGCCCATATATCAGTTTGTCCAGATCCAGCCTTGTTGCCTGGGTTTTTAGAAGCTACGTATGCGTTTCTTTCTGGGGCGTGCTTGGCGTACAAGTAATCTGAAAGCTGGTCTGAGGTGATCTCCGACTGAGCCATCAGGTCCTTTATCATGTCCAAGGTGGTTTCGAGGGACTCAAGGTTGTCTCTCGTCTTGCCGTACATCAAGTCAAGAGCAAGATCGAAGTCTTGCCCAGCTTCGACGCGCTGCTGCTTGTAGTTCTCTACGTCGTTCTGAAGCATTATGACGTCGAAGTACTTGTCTTGCAGTTTAAGGGCAACGGCAGAAAGCACGTTTCCGAACATGTTGCTGTCAGACTTTTCCCACTGACCTCTTCCGTGATGGTAGATTCTTCCTGCTCTGCGCTTTGACGTCAGCCCTGTCAATCCAGACGCCTGAGATCCAACGCCACCAGTGATGGCTGTCGGGTCTTTCTTTTCCATCATTTTCTTGACTTGCTCCTCTGTAGCAAACTCATCAAAAACGTATGTCGATACAGCGCCAGTAACGCCGAATGGATATGGGTTGTCCTTGGCCTTGTCCGTTCTGAGGGCGGCAGACTTGGGGTCAACGACAATCATTCCAACGATATCTCCACTCTTAGAGTTTGCCGACTTGAATTCGTCAGCCAAAAGCGGTTCAAGGAACTCTTGTGTGTTTGGAAGCCCCAAGAGCTTTTTATTCTTTTTGCTGGAGAGGTGGTTGCTGTTAAAGAGCTTCTCCAGGAAGGGCTTGGCAACGGAGAAAGACAGCCTTCTTGTACCCGCCTTTGTGAAGTAGCGCTTAAAGCTTTCGTATGCAAGCTCTGGATTGTTTTCGTCGAGCACCAAAGAGTCGTCCACATTTAGCAAGCCAGTTGACTTGCCCATCTCATCTGTGGTCAGGTCTTGCATGAACACCCTTCCTCCCTTCTTAGGGACGGATTGCTTTATTGGCTTGGAGGGGATCATCTTGTTTGACTCGGAGTCATACGTTGGTTGCGTCCACCCCAGCGTCTGGGTACTTGCAAACTCTGAATCCAGAATCTTATTCAAAGACTTTACAACGGTCAACAAGGCCTCTTCTCTTTGGCTGGCAGGGACGTTAGCTATGGCCGCGTCAATGAGCTTAAACGCGCCCTCAAACACCTCTGGGGAGCCCAATGGGTTCTTCTGCTCAAGAAGCTTTACAAAAGCGATGTATACGTCCTGATTTTCGGCCTGAACTGGGAGCCTGTACTTTATTGCGTCGTACACCTCAGACTGCTTCCCTTTGTTCGTGTTTGAAACAGCCATAACCTCAGATGGGTTGGGAGACCTACCTAGTTGTTTTTCAAGGCGTTGAGCCTCTGCAACTGGAGTAAAGATCCCGCTGTTAATCGTGATGCTAACGGACTTGTCGCCTACTTTGTATGTTGCCTTTCCGTTTACAGTTGCTGCGTACTTTACAACACTGGCAAGTATTGACCCATCTCCATTCTCCTGTCTAACCTCCTCTACGGCGTCTACCGCGTTGGCCGCTCTACGCAAGGCTCCTTCATCAATCGCCTTTACGTAATCAAATGATGGTTTGAGCTTGCCCACACCCTCGACGTTTTTGTGATATGGGCGAGTGTTTCTTTTCTTGGCTCTATACCCAAGCTCTCTGCCCTTTCTGTATACGTCAAGGTCCTTGGGTACTGGCTCCCTGAAACTAATTCTTCCAGTGGCCTCGAAGTTGGGCCCAATTATACCGATGTCATACGTAGTTCCTGGCTCCTCTGAAATCCTAGCAAGGATCTGCACCTCTGCATGCTCAATGTCTGCGAGGCTGTATTCATCGTAGCTGTAGTCGATGTACTCGTTTAGATCAATGTTGTTTTCACGCGCTAGGTCTCGAAGCCTATTATATCTCTTTCTATTGGAAATCTTTGCGTCCGATTGAGCCTGAATAATTGCATTTCTGGACTCCATGAACCTGTGCTTGAATGGCCTTACATCAACGGCCTTCATGGTGCGCTTGGTTCCATCGCGATTGTAAACTGGCTTGGGAGCCCTGAGGTCAGCATAGGTCCCGTCTTCCCTCTGGTACGAGATACGGTCAAATGGCTGTGATCCGTTTCCAGTAATCTTAGCAACCCAGTTCCTGTAGTGCCCGTAATCCTTGGCCGTAAGCTCGAAAACTCTTGAATCGTAGTCCCTGATGTAGACCGCCTTGATTTTTTTGCCAGCCACAAAGTCTTTTCCTCTTTGCTTTGATCTTAGGCCCTCTGTTTCTTGAGACAGCGCATCCTCCTTGGAGGTTTCGATACCCTCCGTCCCCTTCAAAAGCTCATCGGCCTCCCGTTGCAGTCTTGCCCTGTAGTCTTCTTCTGACTCAGTTTCCTGCCTAGGCCCTGTGATTGGAGTCGGTACAACTGTTTCTGACAGGTCTGCCTGAGGCTTAACCTCTTTGGCTGGAGCTTCCGCCACTGGCGCCTCCTCAACAGCTGGCATCTCAGCCACGGCTTCTGCTGGTCTTTCCTTAAAGAGAGATGCTGGATCGAGCTTTTCTCTTTTTGGCTCTGGCCTTTTTTGTTCAGGGGCAGCAACCGTCTTACCCATCCGCTCGAATGGAGTCGGTACTTTTTCTGTAGTTGGGGTGAAGTTTGGTTGATCAGAAACAAATCTCTGGAACTTCTTGGCCACAGCAATAAGACCGTCTGTGTTCTTGATGTTCAATTTTCTGACGGACGGGTTTCTAATCGCCAAGAAATCCCAAAACCCTTCTGCAATGCTGTCTCTAACGCTCTTCTTTACCTCAATCTGTTTTCCAGCATCAGTGAATACATTCCACTCGCCTGATACGTATGCTTGGAAGAAGTTTTGGATAAGCTCCTCTTGAGCCACCTCATCCTTTCCAATGTCTTCTCTGGTCGATCCGTAAAGGTCTATGGTAGAGTTAACCCAGGCCCTAAACGTCTCGTTGCCCTTCATGTTGGCCATGTCGAGAATCTTCTCGGCAAGAGCTGTTCTCTGAACTGGATTGTCGTAAACGTCTCTGAGGACCACGTGCCCAACCTCGTGCTGAGCATCCCCCTTGCTAGACCCGTTGTAGATTACAAGCCTCGTAATCTTTCCGTCTTCGTTCCGAGCTGCGTATGCGCGTGGAGCTGACCCATCCCTGCTGATTGCTCTGGCAATGTCTGGATCGGCCTCGTATGCCTTCTCACTTCCGTAAGTGATGATAGTGAGATCTTCGCTTGCAAGGTCTGGAGCCACCATTCTCAGGAAGTCCATAACGCCCTCCTGCATTTTAGACTCATCAATGCTGCCCTGCTCCATGGTAGTCCCGTCCATTCCAGAAAGCATGACGATTTGATCGTCCTCCATGCTGGCGTCGTAGTCGAGGTCAAATTCCTCATCAAGCTCGTCCTGAGCCCTTGCATCCTCCTCGGTTGGTCTTCTTGCTGAGCTGAGCCCTTCAAGCTCTCTGTCTTCCTCAGTGGTAGTTGACCTGTCTGTAAACGAGGTCTTTACGTCGTTTCCGTCTCTATCTTTTACAACAATAGTCCTCTGCTCCTTTAGAGCCTCGGTCACCATGTCGTCAAGCTGTGAGCGCTCTGCAAGCGCCTTTTCTAGCTCGGCTTCATATATCTTTTTTACATCCTCATTGGCAGCCTCCCTAATCATGCTCGAAAGCCCAGAGATCTTCTGCCCAGACAGCATAATCTTATTGGCAAGAGGAGCGTCTTTTTCTAGCAAGGCCAAAGCCCTGTCCATTCTCGCCTTTTGATTCTTTCTAAGGGTCTTTCTCTTTTGCGCAATCTCCTCGTTCATGTGTTGCATGAAAGAAGGATCGGATGCTGCATCCCTGTCCTGCTCCATCTTAATGATGTCGCGAGCAGTCTGGTCGAGCCTGTCGTATTCGCTGTTGTACGCAAAGCGAAGCTGATAGAGGTTAAATTCCTCTGGGCTCATCTGCTGGATCTGACGCTCCTGCATTGCCGTTCCAACGACGCTAGTGGCCGACCCCAGCATTGGAGCCATAGTAAACCCGCTCAGACCAGCCTTGCGAACGCGAGAAACAAACTCATCCATGTTGAACTCTCTGTCCTCAAATCCAAGCTCTGCAGAATACTGAATAGCCTCAGTGATAGCTTCTTCAAGGTACTCTTCAGGCATACTGATGCCTATTGCGGCAAATGCACCCACAAGATATTGACCGATTCTCTTCTTTGCAGCCCTGTCGAGGGGCGTTCCAGTAGCGTACTTGCCAATACCCTTGAAGAATAGACCGCCAGCAATCTCGCCAGCTGCCTCGCCGCCTGCGTGAACGGTTGTATAACCAAGTATGGCTGCGTCGTTTCTATCTCTTGTCAGTCCAATGCTTTCAAACGTAGCGTTTGCATTTCCAAAGAACTGAGCCTCCTCAAGCATTCTTTGAGCTTCAATGGGGGATACCTCGTTGCCTTCGGCGTCGGTAAAGGTTGAGAAGAAGGGGTCGTCATAAACTTCTGCAAACTTGTCTGCACCGACCATGACGGCCATAGGGACTGATGCCCCAATAGACGACTTTCCAAAGAAGTCAAGAATCCTGGTTGCGGTTTTGGCATTCTTTGCCCCTCGGCCCTTAGTCGCCACCGCAAACGCCGCACCAATAAGGTTTCCAGTCTGTGACTGAGGAATGCTTGCTGCGGCCTCTAGCCTTTCCATCTTAGAAAAGGCGTCATCAAAACCTACAAACCCCTTGAGAACGGTGATTATGCTTTGCTGCTGGACCTCGTCAATGTCTAGAGACAAATTTTCTCCAGCCATCATCGCCTCGGTGCGAGTCATGTAGTATCTAGTCAGTCCCTGGTCGATCTCCTCAGCCGCACTATTGAGCTCCTGTCTTCTGCTCTTGAGCTCATCCATCCTAATGTCATAGCTCTCGTAGGTCTTGTTATCGTCGTTAATCATGAAGTCAAGCGCCTTGCCCATAGCATTGGCCTGAAACATGATATTGTTCCCAGTGGCTCTGAGCCTCATTGAGGCTGCACTCATGGTCGTCCAGAAATCGCCTTCCTTTTCGACTCCGATAGTGTTGTTGCCGTCGAGGTTGATGTAAAGACCAGTGTCATCAAAGATGTCCTGCTCAGCCTGAGCCATCTCCTCTGGCGTCATGTTTTTCAGATCAAAGACGTTTTCCCTTGCATACTTGGAAAACCATTCCTTCATGTACGCGGACTCATACGCCTCTTTTCTCTTCATCTTTTCAGAAAGAGCAGCTACAAAGGCAGGGTCGCTTGCAAAGCCGTCGTCGTTTCTTTGCTTATAAATCGTCTTCACCTGAGCCATGACATCGTCTGGAGATCCCGAGACGGTCACGGGGTAGTCTGATGTGCCCAAATTGAAGCTTTCGTCCATGGTCATCTTCATGGCATTCAGATAACCCTCGTCGCTGAGCATCTCTCTATGTATCTCTGCGTCAGTCTTTTGCGCAAAAATGTGAGTACCGAAGTCAAGGGGTGAGAACTTGCCTGTATTTCTTTGCTCGCCCAGCGCTGACTTCCAGCTGTAAGGGTTTACTCTCTCTGGGAGCTGAGTGATTGCGGCAAGAGAGTTGTCCATCTTAATTGTGGACTCGTAAAACTCTTTATTTTCATCCTCAAGGATAGCCTCTGCCGCCTCGTTCCAAGACTGTGCGTTGTAGTTGTACTCCTCTACCTGATTGTTGTAGAGCTCAAATACAGCGGACTGCTTCGTGGCCCTGTCGTTTCTCTTTTTTAGAGCCGCGTTGTATTCGTCAACCCTTTGATTGGTTTGGCCTGGAAGCATCTGCGCAACCTCCAACCCCATTCCCTTGGGCATGAGGGGCTTGACGAGCGGGTTTCTGAAGTCGTATTTAAACTCCTCGTATATCTCAGTAGGAAATGATGGTTCCTCGGGCTTTGGCCCTATTTGAGAAATAAGCCTCGACTCAATGTCGTCTTTAGGATCATCCTTGGGGTGAAGAATCGGTTCCCACAACTCAGGAGCAAACTCCTCCGAAAGTCTTTTTTCAAGCTGTTCGTCTGGTAACCCCTGTCTTCTGTAGTCCTCAATTATTGATTGTACCTCGGATTGAGGCGAGTTAATTCCTGAGCGTAGTGGCATAATGCAAATATAAGTTAGTCACGTCTTTCAAAAACCAACTCTCCGTCTATATAGTACGGGCGTCTCCCCTCGTTTATCTCTGGCATAATGACATTGATAAGCTTTGGGTCTCTTTGCATTTGCTCGTACCAGTAGTTTGCTTCCACGCCCGACGGGTCATCAGGATTGAAGAACCTTCGGAGCTGAGAAATAAGCCTCATGTCTGCGCTTTCATTCCCGCTGTAAACTGGGGTGAAGTCTATCAAAGTGTCTTCTGGCTCTCCTGGAAGAAGCTGAGAGTCTCCAACTTGAACGTTAGGCAGTCTAGACTCCTTAACGACTTCGGACTTTTCTTTTTTGTAGGTGTTGAACATGTGCTCTTTTCCAGCCCTTACAGCGTCATCTGCCTTCGGATCAACCTTTTTGCCCACCTCCTGGAAGAAGTTGTGCTGAATTTCCTTTGGAATCAACTGATACTCAACGCTTTCCAGCTCTGGTGCTTCCGTCAATCCCGCTGCCATTTGAATCTCTGTGAGCTCTCCAGGAACCATGGTAACGACTTTTGCAAGCATGTTTCCATCCCTGTCCATCGCGACGGCCCTAACCTCTGAATCAGATCCAGCCTTGAATTCGGTTGGAGGGATTTCGATCATTCTGTCGATGTTGTCAAACACGTCTGGAGAGTAAGCTGGGAAAACGCCTGGGAAGAATAGGTCTGCTGTTTTCTGAAGAGTAGATTTTTCGTTCTCGTAAGCCGCATTGATCTTCTGCCTTTCAGACTCATTTTCCTTCTCAAACAGCTCAAACTTAACCCTGCTGTCAGCCTCGGCTGGGGAAACTCCAGAGCCAGCCATTCCACGATCGTCCTTTTCCTTTTCGTCGAGCCTTCCAGTCCACTCGGCAATAAGCATCTCCCTTCCAGCATCAACCATTTCCTGCACTTTTCTAGACATGGGGTTGTCTGAAAAAATCAGCTCTGATGCGTCCTCGTTGGCCGTAATGCCGTAAGTCTCCACTGGCTTCTTTCTGAACATGCCCTTTGCAGCATCATACTGCTTCCCCTCTGAAATGTAAAACGAGCCAAGCTGATTAAAGACGTCCCTTCTAAACTTTTCGTTAGTGAGAATCTCATCATTGTACCACTGAGCAACCTCACGGGCACCACCGCCCTTACCTACCTTTTGCGTAAGCTGAGTTGAAGAGGAGTAGTCCTGAATGGTGCTGAAGTTGATGTCAGAGAACTCTGGAAGGAAGGAGTTTCTGCCCTCGTCGCTTGCTAGGTAGTCGTTTACAGGAACTTCCACCCAAGAACTTGGCGTTTTGGGGTCTCCAACCGTAAGAATCCACTCAAACTTCTCATTGTACTTTCCGCCTAAAACCTGCTGGTCTGGTGACTTGCCCCTGTTCTTAGCGTTGAATCGGTAGATTAGGTTTTTTTGAGCCTTTTCTATGTCCTCCAGTCCGCCATCCATTCCCTTTATGATCAGGTCAGCGTCGTCATAAGGGTTATCTCCAGCGATTGTGGAGTTCATAGCCTTGGTGACCCCCCAAAACGTTGGGTCGGTTTCTTGAGATGAGGTTGGGTTCCCCACCGCCGCCTCGTAAGTAGCCTTATATCCCTCTGCATTTCTGCCGAGGCCTACGAGCATGTTGGTGTATTCAAGCTCGCCTATGTCCCCAGACATCCATGCGTTTCCAATCGCAACTCTTTGCTGGTCAAGCATTTCCGACTGCCAGTCCCACATTCCAGACGCATCAAAGTCTCTTGCGTCGTCTGCAATTTGAGATCGGATTTCAGCCCTTCTTTCTATTTCCTGTTGATTTCTTTCAGCCTTGAGTCTTGCCCTAGCGTTCAGGCCTTCGGAAATACTTTGCATTGCGCTCCTTCTGGAGGCGTCCAGCTGTTGAGATATACCCTGCGAAAACCGCGTATATTGTGATAAGTAGTTAGGCATTATGCTTGAAATCTTTCTTGTCCCAGCAAGTTACGCATATATGCGGCCAAAGCAGCTTCAGCCTTTTTAATTTCTGCAGGGCTTTTTTTGTTTTTTCTTCCCCCTCTGGCATACCCCATGGCGCCAGTTGGGTCGGTTTCCTTCGTAAGCTCTTCTATGTTGCCCGAGTCTTCGTCGTTAAACACAAGCTCACCACCAGTAGTAATAACCTGAGGCGGTACTGCTTGCATGAGCTCATCAAAACTGTTGACCCCTCCCTGATCCATAACCGCCTTCAAATCTTCTTGGTCAAGCAGCACTTGGTCGTTTCCTGTTTCTGGTCTGCTGGGGTCACCGTGATTAAACTCGCCCTGAGTCATAGCGGCTGCACCTCCGTTTTCCATGGAAAAGCCTCCGCCGAGTCTTGCTCCAAACTCAAGAAGCCTCAAGCCTCTAGCCGCCAAATCGTTTGGGGTGTCAACAGTTCCAGTAGTGTCGTTGGAGGAGTCGCCATCGCCTTTGTTGTCGTCATCATCGGACTTAGTTTTTCCTTTCTTGCTTCCCATGCCGCTCAAGGCATCCATGATGTCTTCGGTCGGAAGGGAAATCATCTTCGTGATATTGCTCGAAAACTGAGCCTGATCTGCAGCATAATCTGGGACCTTGATGCCTTCGTCGGCAAAAGGCTGGGCCTGCGCTCCCATAGCCGTATAATCATTTATAAACGAGGTGGTTCTAGCCGCAGCGGTAACGTCAGCCTGAAGAGGCATAACAGTTGACTGATAATCAACGCCGTACATAGCTTCATACTGGTCGTTAATCCTGTCGGTAAGATTTGTGTACTGGTCAGTCAAGAACTGATTTCTTGCCGCCGTGTAGTCCGACTCCGCCTTAAGCTTGTTGGCAACATTCGTCTTGTTTACATCCTGCTCCATTTGAGAGGCAAACTGCAGAGCCTTTTGGTCGTCTTGAGCAAGCTCTGTAGCACGCTGCTTGTCGTTCATCCTAAACTTCTCAACCGCTTTCTGCCCAACAAACTGCTTGAGCCTGGGGTCTGAACCAGCTTGAGCCAGCTGAGTAGACAAGGCCAGCGTATTTGCTTCATTAAAGTTTTTGTATGCCTCATCACTAACCGCCTCATCTACCGCGTCAAGGGCGGTAGAACTTGTCTTGACAAGCTCAGGCGTGACCTTGGCTATAGGGACGGGAACGTTGCCAGACTTGATTTGCTCAAGCTCCTCAAGCATGGTGTCAACGCGCTGTTGACGATCTTCGTTTTGATCTCGAAGCGCTTGTGCGGCCTGATCTGCAAGGTCTCGTTCTCTTTGGTTGGTTATAGCTGTACCTACAGCCCCAGCAACAAGGCCGATTCCAATTATTATTAGTGGCATAATCTTTCTTTTTGCAAATTTACTTCTTTTTTGGTTGTCTTGCAGCACTTGCGTTAGACATAGACTTGTTTCTTGAGTTGAACCCAACCTCGATAGAGAAAAGCTCTGAGTTGGGATCTGATGGAGAAGAAGTCATGGTCAGCTCTACGTTTCTTCCAATAAGCGGTTCTTTTACTGTCGTGAACAGGGAGTATATGTTTTTGTTTTGACCTCCACCCGAAATGAGGGCTTGCCACGCAAGCAAGTCAGCCTGCTCAGGCGTAACAGTTCCGTATTCTCCAGGCAGCGATTCAGACCCAAATTCAGTCAAAATCGCAAGAAGGTCGGCGGTATCAAATCCAGCCCCAAATGAAGAGAGAAAAGTCAAAATGTCGGTGATGTTTACACTTCCATCATCGTTTAGGTCGTACACAAGCGCGGCAGATGCAGGGTTGTAAGACGTGGAGTCTATGTAGTCTTGATAATTAGTTACATCCCATGTATTAAAGTAGAAGGAAAGAAGCGGTAGCACGGTAATTCCGAAGAATTCCGCAGAGCCTGCAGCTGCACCTCCTTCGAGGTCTGCGATGTTGGTGAATTCAAATCCCGTTGCGGGGAAGTTTGAATCATTAATCGCAACAAGAGCAGCTATCGCTAGTGAAGAATTTGTCATTTCGACAATGAGCTCTGTGATGTTTTCCCCAGGAGTAGTGGATTTTTTGACGTCCATTATTCGGTAGCCTGACAGCTGACCGACCTGATAATTCCTGGGGTCAGATCCTAGCGGAGTCAACAATCCGTCTGCTTTCTTTTCGTAAAGCAATGAATTTTTGCCGATAGCAAATGGCGCCTTAAACATAGGGTGAGACGACGGCATAAACATCTTTATCTGCACCACATTGTTCTCAAGCTTAATCTCTGGGATCTTCGAGATCCAATCACCCCTGTACTGGTTTTTAGGGAAGGTCGGTATGGAAGCTGGCCTGTTTGTTTTTAGCTGAGAAAGATTTGGAACGCTTACGCCGTCAATAATTCCGTAAAGCCTGTCGTTGTACCTCTTGAACCTGTCCGAGGGTATGGATGTGGATTCGTTTCCAGACTTAACGGCAGCAGCCCAAGGATACTCCGCGTCAACTATGACCGATTCAAACTCCTTAATCTGATTTGGGTCACCTCCAAAGGCGCAAGAAAGCTCGCTGTTGTAAGACTGGCCATAGAAGCTGTTTTTGCCTGCGGTGTCATCATGAATCCACGGCTGAACAATCCCCTCTGAGCCCTTATGGAATGAAACTAGGTTCTCTCCAAGCTGGGCCATAATTGGAGAGGCAAATGAATACCTTGTTTTCCAATTCTTCTTCGAAAGAAGATCAAACGACATTGTGTTCATTCTTCCTGCGTCCCCAATGGTCGACGGGAAGGAGCTTACAGCAAAGTCTCCAGCATTAGAAAGGGATATCAAAAGTTCTTCATTTTTCGGGTCATACCCCATAGATGCTTTGTATCCTCCAGAATTTATCCATTGGTCTACCTTTTTCTTAAAGTAAGACCTGACCCCGAGGTCGGTTATGACCTGTGGAGACTTTCCCCCCTTGAGCATGACAATTCTCTTTTTTGAGGCGTCAAAGAAGAAGTAATCTCCGTCAATCTTGATCACAGACTCTGGGTGCCCAGAAGTTCCTGATTCAATCGGAATTGCAAGCTCGGTTCCAAGAACCTTTGTGCTCGAAACAACCTGATCGGTTTCACCAGTAGAAAGAATGTTTCTCTGAAATGGAATTTTTAGAACTCTGTTTTCGTGGAACGAATTCAAAAACTGTCCGTCAAAGTCTATGGCGTCAATCTCACCAAACTCAAAAGAATAGTCCTTAAAGTTTCCTATGCTAGGGAACGAAAGCCATCTAGGTTGGAATGAACCCAACGACGTCTGCTCAGAAAAAGTTAGGGAATACTTTCTGTCCGCCTCCGAAGCGTCCCTATCTATAAAGTGGATTCTGCCGTAATCGTGAGTATTAGATATGAACGAATCAGTAAACCCTTCAGTTTCAACGAAGTATGGGGTAAAGTTGCTTTCAGAGGTGTCGTTTGTTGAGCTTCCGCTTATCAAAGACTCAAAGTTCGAGTTGATAATCTTTTGGACGTTCATAGGGACCGCCCTAAAGTACACGTCTCCACGCCTCATAACTATCGTGTTGTACTGGTGAGTCTTTTGGCCGTTAGCCGCAGTGACCACAAGTCCTCCGTAGTTTGTTTCGTAGTACGGTGCGTCCTCCCCGAGAGGAAGCTTTGGCCTGTACAGCTCGACTAAGCATCTGTGCGTCCAAAAAGATGACCCAGTGCTTACGGAACCAGAAGCAAAGTTTACGTTGTCGCTATTGTTTTCAATGACCAAAAACTCACCGTTTCTTCTGTTGTCTGTTTCTGGGGTACCAACTTCCTCCTGTTCTTCCGAAAACAGGGGGTGGTCGTCCATAGACGGAATAAGATTTTCAACCCCCAAAATTTTGTACTCAAAGGACTTAGAAAGATAAACTGGCTCTCCGCTTGTGTCGGAGTAGCTAATAATTCTTAGCTTGTCTCCAGGGGCAAACCTGTAAATCCTTTCGCTTCCATCTTGCTGACTTACAGCTCCGTAGGCATTGGTGTAGGCTATCGGGCTAGACTGCAAGTGGGCAAGAGACAGGTATATTTTGTCCGCCTGTGCTTGATCTGGGGAAACGAATGCGTTTGCAATGGTGTACTGAAAAAACTCTTCAACGCTAGTGTTCCCAGCATATACAATCCTGTAGTGCTCAGCCCATTCTGGCGGAGCGTGATTTATTTCTAATCTAACCGCAACAGAGCCATAAAGCCCAATGGATCTTTCGGAGTCGTACCCAGGAACGTAAACAGAACCTATGGGCTGTACCGCCCCGTGTCTACCCTTTTTGTCGTAGTACACAATTCCAAACTCGTGAGAAGCCTTTGTTTTAAATGACTTTCCGCCAAGCGCCGCACTGTCCGTATTTGACTGAACAATGTTTTGAATCATGGCCGACCCGTTCGTAGCGCCTGAAAACGGGATGACTACGTTTTTGGGGAATCCAGTGCCACCAGGAAACATAAAGCTTCGATAATCGGTGGCGCTTAGGTACCCTAGAAAAGCAGAATTGATTCCCAGGGTCGTAGTTGTCACCCTAAGAAGCTCGTCAGAATAATTGAGAATCGGTCCTTTTGACTCCTTTATATATGCTATACTTGTGCCTCTGTTGGTTGCATCAAAATATCTAGGTGGGTGGTTTCTAAAAGGGTGGTTAAACTCTCTACACGAGACAGCAAGGTCGCGTAATTGGGACGCTGGAGCGACACCGTCGAGAGGCGTATTTCTAGAAACGTTTTGAAGTATGTATCCAGGAAAGTTGTCAGTCCAACCGACAAGGCTAAATGCTGTTACAGACCCCTTTACGTTAGCATTTCTTCCGACGACGTTTGAGTCAACAAAGCTCCCGTCGTGAGTTCCCATAGAGAGCGGAAAACCCCAGCCGTCACTCAGTCCATCGCCTCTTTCCCCTAGGTTTCTTGTCCCTGCGTTAAAGGCACCGCCTGGACCCATGTCGCCATCTATAAGCGAATATGGGCAGTTTGATTGGTGGGTGCTTACCGTACCAGTAGATGGCCTCGTGGTCCTGTATAGACCAAACTTACAGTATTGAACAGTGCTTATAGTCTGAGTCAACGTTCCTGAATTAAACGCTCCTGCCCAGTGCTCGGACACCCCTCTGATCAAAGTGGCTGGACTTCCAGTAATTTGCTTGTTGGTGGTAGTCCCGTTAAAGGTGAAGTTTGGCTCAGTGGTCATATCCGCCTTGTACCCGAAATTGTCCTTCCAGTTGGCGTTAGTTATCCCAGCTGGGCTGTCAAATACATACCACTCTGAAATTGGTGCAGGCATCCACGCCACAGGCTCTCCCTCGTTTTCTGCAATGTAGTCAGACCACAGGGTTTGCCTTTGCTTAAAAACGCCAGCATTGGCTATTGTTGGCGCAGTTATGGTTCCAGCCGCTGGGAACGGGGTGCCGTTGTCATCAAAGACAAATGGAACCGTCGTTTCATTAACGAACTGCCACTCTGGATCTACACTTCCGTTTTGTTTTGCAGGGCCATAGGCGGCAGCATCAGTAACGTAGCCATTTGAGTTTGCAACAGATGGGATGCTTAGGTTTCTCTCTATGCTTGGCCAAGCAAGCTTTATTGCTGTGCCGTCAGCTGTAACGTCGTAATCCCACAGAGACGTAGCTCTGGTCTGATACAACATGGCTTTTTCTCTATCCGCAGCATCAGAGAAGTTGTCAAAATTGCCAACTATGTTGTCTGCGGCGTTAGGAGCAAGTAGGGATCCAAACCCAGCCTTTGGGTTAGGGATACACGTTTTAAAATCAAAGTCCCTTATGTTGGCAAGAGAAAGCTTTATGCCATAGAGAGATCTAACGTCCCCATTTTCCTCTTCGAGTCTAAATTTCCCTAAATTGTCAGAATCCTCTCCAAAGTAATCAGGGACGCCGCCAGAAGTATTTCCCTTGGCTGGCTCAAGGCAAAACTGCATCGTAGCAGAATTAACTATACCGTATGCCAGTGGCGCGGGATTGACAGATCCAGACTCCTGAATCGAAACTATAAGATCGCTAAGCTCGCTGTTTTCATGGCTGAAGATATCGCCATCGTTGAGACCCTTGTTAAATGTGTGTGTAGCAAACCACTCGTCGTCAGTAAGCGGATAGTCCTGAGTTCCAAGTCCAGCCACAGCTATTGGATTGGTGGTTGGATCTAAGCCCCAAAGGGCGTGAACAAGAGACTTCATAAAGATCTCTTTTGTGGTGTCTCCAGTAACGGTTATGGTGGCAGAAAAGTTTAGGTTGCCTCCCTGAAAGATCAAGGGAGATCTGCACGTCTTTCCTAGGGTGACGTTTTTTGTTCCAGTGCTTGAGGTCCAAGTTACCGTGTTCTCTGACTGTCCGTCTAAAGAGACGTTTACCCCCTTGCAGTATTGGCCTATATCTCCCCCAGCCCCAGTGTTTACAATGTTTGGAATGGCAAAATCTCTTGATCTGACTTTTTGCCTAATAGAATAGACGCCATCTACGGTGCCTACAGGAGAGGGTGTAATTCCAACATCATTCGTAGGGTTTACGTTTATGTCGGGAACCGTATCCTGGAAGTCGGTATAGTAGGGTCCAGCGATGTCAACATCTCTGTACACGCTCTCCATGGAATTTGGAGAGTCCGTTTCCCCCAAGAACTGATGAAAGTTTTTTAGCGGAGAAAGCTGAATGTTTATCTCGTAAATGCCAGCTCCAACAGTATCTGGAACAAGCTTGTCGTCAAGTAAGAACCCAGCATTTGTTTGATATCTGTAAGCGTCTGCCGTGGTGTCAGTCCCAGCCATAAGGGTGGTTGAGTTTTGATCAGAATATCTTTTTGTGCGATGCCTAAAGAGAGCTGGGATAGCCTTTATGTCAAAGGCGTAGCCAGGGGGTGGTGCCTCCGCAAAGCTTACGCTAAGGGTGGTGTCGGTCTGAATGTTTGAGTATCCGTCAGTGTAGTTCCCGTAAATAACTCTGTCTCCAGCTACCTCCTGAGCCTTTGCATTTCTGGGCACCGCGTCAAACGTCTTCAGCCTGTCCGTTTCGCTCATGACAGACCCCCTTACGTCATTGTAGAAGGTGTAGAAGCCAACGTATGGGGAGGTCCCAGTGGCGTCTATAGTAAAGTTCTGAGAGCTTGAGTTAAGGTATATGTCGTCAATCCTTCTGGCCACGCCTTCATTACCCTCCCTTACGATAAGCCTGATAGCCTCTACTTCGTTGCTTTGCCTTGGTATCTCCAAGACACATGTGTTTTCTACTGTTACTTCACCAAGCGGCTTGTTGCCAGCAGAAAGTATAGCTGGCGGGACAGCGACATTTGAGTACGGGGCAGGGGCGCTAAGAAAACCTTTTTTGTATATCGCCTGATAAGAAAACTGAACGCCTCTGGAGTCAGAAAACGAAGAGTAGAGCCTAGACGGGTCGTTTGCAAAGTAAAAGGTTATAGGCGAAAGAGGGACCCTTGGGCATGCGTCCAAAAAATCCTGTTGGTCAGTCGAATCTCCAATAGGCGTCAGAACCGCAGCACTGCCAAGCTCGTCAAGGCACCTATCTACGTCCACGCACTTTGGTTCGCCCTTTCCCCCAGTAAAGAGGAGAAGCGTTTTTTCATTTGACTCCCCGTCTATAAACGTGGCCTTGTCTAAGCTACTAGCCATTAGTATCTTCTTTTTTTCTTGGTTGAAATGCCAGACTGGTTTAAGGAATCAGACCTCTTAACCGCTTCGTCTCTATCCCTGTCGGTAGACAAATTTAATGAATTAGAGGTACCTGAGGGTGGAGAGGACGGATCAGGCAAAGTTGACCTTTCTCCCGAGTCTGGAGGAGGGGGCGAGCTGGCAGGGTTGAATGGATCGCCATTTGGCGGAGGTGGAGGTGGAGTTACCCCTCCTGGCGATGTTCCAGTAGCATGAAAAGTGAAATAATCTTCCACCAGGTGAGCCTGCTCTACACAAAGCTTGTTGTTGGTGCCAGGTGCGTTAATAGCGTCATCGTTTGAAAATCCACTAGCCACAATGTTGTGAGAAACTCTCATCCCCATGGTTTGTGTCGATGAGGTGACATCAATGGATGGGCTAAGCTGCCCAAGGGTGAGGTAGTTATAAGAGAGCATGTGCGATGGCGTCAGCAGAAGGAACGATCCTGGAGTCATGGTTTGAGTAAACTGCCTATGAACCCCGTGGTTTATCGTGGGGCCAAAAAAAGTGCTTTCATAAAGAAGCGATTCATCCCTTGGAGAGGCCACGGCGAAGGAGCCTCCGTTTTGAACGTAAAAAGAACTTGCAAGGTCAGCCCATGCGTCGTGTCCAAAATTCATGGGGGAAAATTCGTTTCCGTTAATCCAAGCTTCTTCTTCGAGATTAGAACTAGAAAGGTAGCACCCAACGTAGGTCGTCCCAATACTTCCGCTTAGATCTTGAGGCCCTACCTGGCTGCTCACTTCGGTTGCTGTGTGCGGCCCAAAAACTGAATAATCCGCAGCAGAATATCCGATGGCATTTGCGTCATTGGCCGTTATTGTAACGGTGGGGGAGGGGCCAGAAGTTGTTACGCTAAGGGCGTAAAAACAAAGATGTAGCGGCTTGCCATTTATCCGTCCGTAGTGGTTGAAGGATAAATCATGGACCGTCTGCGCGTCCGTCAGGCCTTCGGCTCCTGCGTTTGCCTTATGCTCTAAAACGATGTTTCCCTTTGTGCTATAATTAGAGTTAAGATCTGCCTCAACGACTGTAGTGGGAGGCAACACACTTGCAACGCTTGTGTTGTACTCGGTTGGGTAGTATGTATTTATAAGGGGCGTGGAGGCATCAATGGACGCCGTTGAGCCCACGGCGGAGTATGCAACTGGGTCGGCATACGAGCCCTTGGCTACTACTACAAGCTCTGGAGCCGTACTCTGGATTGTTGATATACTGAACTGTCCAGCTGGAACTGTAGTTGCATTGCCAAAGCTTCCGTTGGGAGACGAGTCTATGTAAAGAGCACTTCTAATGGCCTTCCATATAGGGGCAGCAAGGATTTGTGGGCTAACACCAGTATTTATCGCTTGGTCGGAACTAGCCCAATACTGTGAAGCAGGAGTCTCCTCAAGAAACGGCAGTGGCCTGACCGCGAAGGCGGGATTGTAATTTTCGAACAAAAATTCAGGACCAACGCCAGATGAATTTTGCTTGGGGTAAACAAAGGCTGAAGACGAGCCCACTCCGCTGGTGATGGGGGCGGAACCAATCTCCCACGTGCCAAACGCCCCGTTGTCAACTCCAATTTCGTGAGGAATGAGGGGGTAAACCCCCATATCGGTGTTGCTCATCCTAACCCTTATGGTTGCAGTTGCTCCCGACTCTATTTCTATCCACGTCTGATCACCTTCAGCGGGGTGCCAGTCAAAGGCACTGTACCCAACTCCGCCAATGCCATCGGATCGGTATTGAAAAAAATTCCAAATACCGTTAGTGTCGTATGAATTCCCACCACCAGTAGGAGAGTCTGCAAAAGACTTTCTAAAGTTTGGCTTTATGCCAACCTGGGTTTGCTGTCCAGAAACGGTTACGTCAAAACTTACTGCATTGTAAAACGACTCAAAAAAACCCTTGAGCCGACTATAAAGAATTTCGAATGCGGTTGGGTATAAACCGCGTGCTCCTTTGTGAACAAGGTAGGCAGGATCCATGACAATGTTGAAGAATCCCGTCGCCTCACCAGTGTTTACCACGTCAAACTCATACACAGATGTTCCTCCCCCAACGAGCGCATCTTCGGTGACCCGATAAACTCTAGGCTCAATATTCATATCTTCATAGTGGATGCCGTCTGCAGGCACCACGTTGACGGGAGAGGGGACGTTTGCAATCGTGTATTCGTAGTCCACATAGCCCAAAGTGTAAAGAGGGGCGTCATCAAAAGATTCAACCTCCCCTGTTTGGCTGTTATAGGTGGTCATCCCAAATGGTTGACCTGTTTCGTCGTTGATAATTTTAAACGAAAGAATTCCGTTTATAACCTCTCCATCAAGGTTGTTGCTATCCCAGTTTCTACCAAAATAAACTGTCTTGGTGCATGTTGTTCCGCCCAAAAAGTCCGCCTCGGTGATGTCGAGGTTTATTGATACGAATGGGGAGAGCTGATCGGAAAGTATCTGGGCTGGGTCGGTGTACCACCCCTGATCGCTGCCTGGATAGTTTCCCTCTGTTCCACCAGGTGTGCCGCACCTAAGAGTCATAGGGGGCAAAAAGAAGGACGCATTTATGGGGTTCTGAAGAGTTATCTCGACATTAAAAAACCCTAAATACGAAACCTGTTGTGTTTCTGGAACCTCTATGCCGCTGAGCTCCCCGAAAGTATTATTGGCCGAAAGCCCAGTGTAAGAAGGCGTTGCAACTATATTATTAACGTCCCCGTTAAGTCCACCCGCAAATGAGGTAGGCGTAACAATCATTTGAATAGGGTAGGTGGGCTCGACGAACTGAAGGGTTATGCTTTTGTCAAAATCTTCCGTAAGGGGGGTGGGGTTGTTCGGGCCTGGCGTCTCCTCAACTAGGAAGTTTACAGAGTATGAAGCATCTGCTGGGTCAATATCTGCCGCAAACGAAGCCCTAAACTGAATTATACCTACCTGACCAGAATTCAGGGTCAAAGACATAGAGTCTTGCGAAGTTGCATCAAAGGTGAGCGCGATATTGTCTGCGTTGCCAGAGTTGAGGGACTGAGTAATCGTGACCTCGCCAGGCTCAGAGCCTATATTTTTGACAGACATTTGTCCGTAAAAAATCTTTTCAGTTCCGTTGTATATGGGGCTGGTGAAGTAGTTAGGCTGGCTTAGTACAATGATGAACGTCTGGTTGTCAACAACGGTCTGTCCATCGCTTTCAAACTGAAAATCAAAAACATCTGTTCCGTCGGTAAACTGACCAGAAAAAGAACCGTCTTGAGTGAGAAAAGAGATGTCCTTTTTAGGGGTCTTTATTACGTCTGCAGCAACGTATTTATCAAATCCAAGGCCAGAGTCTCTTAGAAGAAGAGTAATCTTCATTTCGGTCTCAGAAACGCGCTCGGCCAAGTAGACAGACTCAGAAGAGTCGCCCTTGGTGAAGTAGTATATTCTTTCCGAAGACTCATCTACCACGTACCCAACAACGTCCTCCGAGTTGCCGCCGTTGACCGAAAATGTGTTCGAAGGGTCGTTGGCGAATGACTCAATGTTTCCGTGCGCTTTTTTTATAATGCTTGCATCGTTTCCTTCGCCTCCAGAGGCAAGGACATTGAGGGCGTCAAGCATCTCGTCAGGCTTAATCAAAGAGATTTCAGACTCCTTGTTAAGCTTTCTTGGAAAAATCTTTCCGATCATAACTTAGGACTTTGCTTAAAGTTCTTTCTGATGATTCTCAAGGCCTCTTCTTTCGTGAAGTTAGATAGTCTAGCCTTGGCCTTTCTCATCTCATTATAGGCCTCCTTTCTTGCTCTAGCCTTCTCTCCAGCGGGTACACTTGACTTTCTTTCGATAAGCTTGTAGTAAGCGAAAGACCTAACCGCTTCTTCTGCGTAAACATGAACAGAAGGGTTTGCCTCCAGTGCTGGGTCACAGATGTACTCAAGGACAACCTCGCTGTAAGAGCTAGATGTATCAAGCTCAATTCTGTTCTGATCAAGATTTATTCTGTAGTCTCCGTACCTCTGGCCGCCTCCAATCCCGTAAAGCTGCCCATAGTTGCCATCAAGTAGATAGTTGTTGAACACGTAGTGGTCAAGATCCAACTCATCTGTTGGTGTTGAGCTAAACCCAGTAGTTGCGGTCTTGGAGTCACTTGTGCCCTGAACTGGCGCACCAGCAGTTCCGCTGTTGTTCATGGAGTAGTTTACATTTTTGTTTTCACCAAAAACATAAACCATTCCGTCACCACCAACAACGCCAATCTTCACCACGTCAACATAGTCGCTTGGCAGCACTACAGTGTTGTTTGAAGACACTTCGATCTTCATGGACTTCACTCGCTTATGGACGTCAAACTCCATTTCCCTTATTGCCCTCTTTAAGTAGTTGAGGATCAATGGTTTAGAGACACTTGAGGTGTAGTCGTCCTCCTGAACAGACAGAAGAAAGTCGTTTGCGAGGTTGTCGAGGGTTACGTAATTTCTAGCCATCAGTTATTTTTTGGTGCCTCTTTTGCCGTCTCTTCGGATACCCCATAAGAGTAAACTCCAGTCTCTTCGAGCTGAATGCCAATAAGCTTTGCCATCTCATTGACCACCTCAGAATGAAAGGCTGGGGGCAGGTCAAAGTTCAGGCTCGATGAGTCGTCAATTTCATAAAGAGATGACCCCGTAACCGTTCCAGAGGCAATGAAAGAAAGAGATGGTTGGGCCTCGTTTCTGCTTCCAGAATATCCAACTGAGCCTGGCGTTCTAACATAGCGAACGAAATACTTAGCTCCAGAGCCGCCTCCAGCTACGTGCACCTTTTCGTCAGAAACATACGCCACGAGCATCACGGAGTCGGTATCAGGCAACATGTTTATAGACGATACGTTGCTTTGGCGAAGAAGATTGAACCTTTTTAGGTCATATTCAATCTCAACCTCCTTAAATGAAGACGTGGTACTTATATAGTAATCATTAGTGCTTTGCTGGTAGGATATGTACTTGACGTAATTGCAATCACTTGGGAGCAGGAAAACCCCGCCAACTGTTCCTGTCGTTGAATAGTCTGTCTCGAAATAAGAAAGATGTTGCTTTGACCTTTCTCTGAACGAAGAGTCCCTTTGAGATCTAGACACAGAAGCGGACATTAGCTCCTTGGCTACTATTTCATTGTAAACGTTCATCTGTGCCGTCTGAGCAAAATCATTAAAAGAGTATGGGGTGATAAAACCCTTTTGCTCCTCATTGGCCAAACTCTTTAAAGTTCTGTATACAGAGGCTATGCTGATCATTATTAGATATTTGGGCAAATATACGAAAAAGGCCAGCACTAGGCTGGCCCTTCGTTTTGATACAGAATCGGTCTTAGAGGTCGAGTTGCTTTTCGATCTCCTCAACAGTTGAGGCTCCCTTTTCAGTGAGAAGGAATCTAACCATGATGTCTTCTGAGTCTTGGCCATGAGGAACCGAAACAATCAGGCTGTTGGAGTCAAACCATCTCACAGAGTCTTTGGCGACTCTAATAACCTGATAATCCTTCGCCTGTCGGACAAGAGCCTTCATTTTTACTGATGGGTCGTCAAACGCCTGAATGAACTTGGTGGGGGTCTTCTTTGCAATCTGAAGGAGATCGTACTTGATCTCGCTCATCTTTTTGTCGATGTTCACCTTAAAGTAAAGGGCCACAGCAAGAAGATCTTCTGTTTCTGCAGACTTAAGCGCAGCAACAGCCTCAAACTGATTCATCTCTTCGTTGAGCTTGGTTTCAGCGTCCTTCGCTTCGTCAAGCATTTTGAATACACGTCCACCATTGGAAATGTTGTCTGGATGGGAGTCAAGAAAGGCTCGAAGATTCGGCTTCTCCCTAGGGACGATAAGCCTTCCCTCTCTGAAGATTACAGCCTCTCTTTTTGCGTTGGAACTCTGCTCATCAACCCAAATTGAGGGCTCATTTGGGCAATAGCGCATTTCTCTGACCGTATCGTTTTCTTGGTCGTAAACCGTGACACCGCTTTGTCTAATCATGAATGCGATACCTCCGCCCTTGGGAATCTCATAGACCTTGGCTACGTGCTTATCTGGCTCGTTGCGCTTGATCGACACTCTTTTTTTGGCTGGAGGCGGAGTCGCTGGAACAGCGTTGTCCTCTACCTGAGCTTTTTTGGGGCGCCCAGGAGCCCGTCTAGTTGTTTGTGACATTGAATTAGAATTAAAAAACTATTGCAAATATAATCAATCTACGTAATCAAGAATATCCTTGTTGATGATGGCTGCGATTGAGTTCAGCAGGTCGATAATTTCTTCTTGCGTTGCTTGTCCTGGGATCAGGTATTCCAGCTTAGGTTCTTGGTTTTGCATTATTCTACGAGTTCTAACTGTATGTTGCAGTAAACGTATCCTGTTGATGTCATCGTTGCATTGTCTACAGCAAACATGCAAACAATGTATTCATCAGCTGTAAGGGCTGAAGTGGTTGTCACGGTGTGGTCTGCAGGGTAAGTGTTTCCTGGCGTGTTAAATGTGTAATCAGCCCTAAGGGTCATCGTAACCGTGCTTGAAACGCTTTCAAGCGGGAAACTCCAAATCTGAAACCGTATAGGCTTAGAGTAACTATTTGAGTTTGCATTTCTCAAAGCAAAGCTTGCCTTAACCTTAAGGCTGTCTGGGAGCTGGAACCCACCATAAAGCTGGTAGAACGAAGACATCGTAGTCGTAGTCGTGTCTACCGTACCGCCAGAAACTGTTGTTCCCGCAGACTGAGACCAGATGTAATAGTAAGGGCCGAACGCTCCGCCAGAGATAAGCATGTTGTTTGCGTCGGCAACATCGATTTGATACCTGCCGCCAAGGTTAACCCACGGGCCTACATTTGGGTTTGGAGAGGCGAAAGACAGGTTTCCACTTCCGTCAGTGCTAAGAAATTCATTGGCGCTGCCGTCTGCTGTTGGGAGTTTTAATGTGTACCCGCTTCCAGAGTCTGGGTGCTGAATACCGATGATATTGGATGAACTAGCGTCGGACACCCTTAATATGCCTGCAGCAGTTCCGTTTCCGTTCACGGTAAATCTGCCAGTTCCCTGGGCAGTGCCCGTATTAAAAATCTTAAACTTAGACGCAGAAGAGCTTTGAAGGTCAAGGCTGTTGGACCCCATCTCTACAACCCTGTTCCCGATAAGCGTAAGGTCTGTATTTCCAAGGTTCGTATCTGTAGGTATGGTTGGTTGGTCCGAGAGGTCGTTGTAGCTACCCGTAGTGGCCACTGTAGCGAGGGTGGTTGGGGTTGGAACCCCAGAAGCATTTCCGATCCATGCCTGACCATTTGGGATGTTGGGCACATCATTGGCCCTTCCAGACCCCAGTACCACACCAGAACCCGTATTTACGTTCGACTTGGTTACAACGCCTAGGTTTTGAATCAAGTTGGTCCCCGTGGGTTTTACGTTTGTAAACCCACCAGTTGCCCCTACGTAGATGACATCTCCAGGAGAAAATGAGCTAGTGTCCACTCCTGTTATGGTCCCAGAGATGATTGCCTGGCCCTCGGCTCCGTCAGCAAGCTCCTCATTCAAAACGTATGTGGCTGGCATGGCAGAAGCCGTGTCAGCTCTTGCGGCAATGACGTCCGCAACTGTACCCGTTACGCCAGTGGCATGAACTGGAGTTCCTTTATCAAGAGTTCCTCCGCTGTCGTTTTTTACCTGAACGTATAGGGTGTGTACGTCCTGCCAGCTAACGTCGTAGTCGGTGCTGGTGTTTTTGGTCAACACCTCGCCCTCCTCTCCTCCAGAGAGAATTGTTTCAGCAGGCCCCTCGGTTGTCGTGATAGATGAAATGCCAGTGATGCCCGCTACAGAAAACTCATCTTTTACGTCGTCATAAATAAGAACCGATTTGCTCGTAGAAGCTGTGGTCCCCACTATCCTGTTTATGACTTCACTAGCCTTTCCAGAAACGACAGAAAGAACAACCACCGTAGTAGCGTTCTTTCCTGATTTAGTTGTTTTAAAAAACAGGCTTATAGACGTGTCGCTCGTGTACTCTGTCCGCAGTAATGCTGAGGCTGGAAGAGACACAGACTCTGTAGCCGACTTGATGAATAGAAATTGCTTCACCACGCAAAGATAGTAAAAGAGAGGGAGGCCGTTTCCTCCCCCTCAGTTACCGATTTAGATTATGATGAAACCACAGAGGATCCAGTGCTCAAAAGCGCCCAGCCCTCACCAGTCCACATAAATGTTACGTCCTCGTTATCGGCAATAGTGTAATCCTCGTTGTCTCCGTCGGTGTGAAAATCAGTAGTGGTCACAACCTTAACAGTGTAGGTTGCCGTTATGTTTCTAACCACCACAATGGTTCCAGGAAGATCAGCATCACCCAACGTGAAGGTGGTGATGTTGGCGTCAATTCCGTCAGCAAAAACAAGACTACTTGTGCCATTCCAAGACTCTGTTGCTCCAGCTGCCGCGCCCAAAACCTGCGCGTCACCCTTCAAGAACAGAGGAAAAATATTGTTGTCAAGTGCCATAATTGAAAAGATTATGAAGTTAGAGAAAGCCCCGAAGGGCTTTCTCATCACTTCAGGTTAATTATCCCTTGAGCGCAACGTGCTGGTTAGCAGCTCTCGTGATCAAGTTGATTTCAGAGCGGTAGTGGAACGTAGCAGCGTCCTTACCGTCGTCACCGTTGTTGTTGAATCCGAGAACACCACCACCAGTCACCCAGTGCTCCATCTCACGGCTGTAGCCGTTAGCTGCCTTGTAGTTCATTTCCAAAGCAGGAGACTTGATACCAGACTTAGGATCAACAACTTGCGTCATTGGAACCATAGCGCCTTGGTAGACAGTTGACGCACCCAACAACGTTGGATCGTTCAACAACTTCCAGTCGTGCTTGTGGAAAGTGTAACCACCGCGAGTAAAGCTCTTAAATCCGAGCTGAACTGCCAAGTCAGGGCTGTTTTGGAATGCACCAAACTGACCAGCCAAGCCTGCAGTCACCTGCGTGGCGATACCGTTAGCGAGCAAGTCATCCATGGCCAAGTCTTGCGTTCTGTTGAGGTACATAGCGTACTCAGCAGGAGCGCCTTCCTTGTCCAACTCCTTGATGATGTCGTCGATGTCAGACATAGATGCGAAAGGAGAGGTAGCCAAACCGTCCTTCGTGATACCTCTGTCTTCGAGAGCAGCAAAGTATCCTTCAGAACCGTTAACGTTACCAATGATTCCCTGCAACTCAGTCTTGTCGGTTCCATCAACGTCCATGTTCGTAGCGAACAACATCATCATCTCTCTTCTGTCTTCGAAGCGAGCGCGAGTGTCTTGCTCACCCTTGATGTACCATCTGTAATCGCCGTTACCGAGGTTCACGTAACCGATGTTGGTTGCGGCTGAACCAGTAACCTCAAAGCGATCCTTGATGATCATGAATGGGTTGATACGTCTGACCAATCCTGGCTCCTGGAAAGCGAAAGGCTGATTAGAGCCCTGCTCGTACAGGTTACCAATGTGGATTACTTCACCTGCGCTGTTAGCAAAACCAGTTGAGGTGGTGTCAGGAGCGCCGCCGTCGAGACGACCAACAGCAACATTCGTCTTAGCGCCAGTAGTGCTGTTGATACCGCCAGCAACAACGATACCGACCATGCCAGAACGAGTGTCCATGACAACGTCATTGAGTTGCAAGTCGGTTACACCAGTCAAGGTAACAGAGTCGGTAGAACCAGTGCCTGAGCTGTTTGCAGCTGCAGTGCCAGTGTAAGCATGCTTCTTGTGACGACGAGCTTCTTCGAAGTAGGTGACTTCGTCTTGAGTGGCAGCAGCGTTGACAGCGCCAGTGAGCTTCAAGAAACCAGTGATACCTTGGTCTCCGTAGGTCTTGATGAGTTGTTCACGAACATCTGGCTTTGCGTACTCGCCAACGAGCGTGCCAATAGTCGTGTACTTGGATGGATCGAGCTGACCCGTTGGGGATACAGTCGAGCTGTTTGTGACGAGGGCGTTGTCTCCAGGGGTAAATAAACCAGTACCACTGTTTACCGAACCGCCGTCTACGGGGTTTGTAAGTGCCATAATTTTTAGATTCTAGGGTTGAAAGAAAGTCCGCTGCCCACGTTTGACATGATGTTTTTAAGTTGATCATTAACTGGGTCAACGGGATTTTGATTTGGGTTTGTCTGTGGAGACTGAACGCTAGAATTGGCGACTTTAGAAACAACGTTCTTTTGACCGTCGCTGATACCCTGTCGGTATGCGTTAGCAACAATCTTGTCGATGTTGTCTACTACAGCTCTGTGTGAATTGAGCTTGTCGTAATCCCAGCTACCGTCTTCACGGACGTAGGGGTCGAAGTAATCCTCAAGCTGAGAATTCTTCTGAATGAGTTGATTCCGATAGTTGTCGTCCAACCCGAACTGGAAACTGTTTCCGTTGCCGAGATCGAACTCCAATCCCGTAAGCGCGGATGTTTCGCGTCGCATGTCCGCCAACCATTCGTCATCGACGAAAGAGGTCTCTTCAGCCGCTTCTTGCTTTTGCGGGGCTCGGTACGTTTCCCGAATTTCCGAAATGCTTTCTCTGGCCTTTTGAGCGTCTACTTTCAGTTGGAGTCTAGAGAGCTGAACCTCTTGCTCCGAGTAAATCTCGGTGTCAAGCTTGTACTTGCTGTTAACGAGCATTCTAATCTCATCGTTAGAAAGATTAGGGTAATCCATTGCCGAGTTAACCATAACGACATTCATGTCGTCCATGTTCGCTGGATCTAGCCGCTGATAAGCAAGGTAGTCCTCAGGAGATCTTCCAGTTTCTTGAACGAACTGGGCAATCTTCTGAACTCTTTCGTCCATTTGTGGAGCCTGTTGCTCCGCGTATGTCAAGTCGTCGAAAGAAGTGATGTCCCTCCCCAGCCGCTCGCTGAGATATCCGAACATAGCCTCTTCGACCTGTTGATTCGTGTATTGCGGCTGCTCTTGCTGAGTCGGTTGAGCAGGTGCGGCCTCAGGGTCTACGTATGGTGTTTCCTGTGGCTGCTCAGGCTGAGCCTGAGTCTGCTGCATAGACTGAGCAAAGTCTTCCGCGTTGTCAAAGAACTGTACCTCTGGCTGAGATTCAACTTGAGGTTGTTCCACTTGTGGTTGCTCCACCTGGGGAGCTTCGGTAGTGATGTTTTCGTTTTCCATGTTAATTAAATTTCTTTTTTATCAGTCCGTGGGGGCGAGGTACGCAATGGCGTAGTCACCTGAGGTTCCAGTGATGGAAGTCCATCTACCGTATACCGTTTGACCCTTTGCAATGGTTCTGTTCGCTATATCTGCAAAATCCGTAGAGTTTTCACGTGTAGCGGCAGAGCAAACAAAGTCTGCTTCGATTGCCTGCAAAGCAACAAACACATATCCCGCTGGGGGCGTTACCGCCGAAGCAGCAGAGATGAGCTTGCTACCGTACTGACCGAATACAGCATTATTGTAAGTGCCTGTATTTGTAATGTTCTTTGCCATGTCTTATGAATTATGAGTATCTAACTGCTGAGCTATCGAGACCAAACACTGCGTACTCAACGAGTTGATCTACGTCGGTGCCATAAATTTTAAGGTTTGCCGCAGGGTCTACAGGCATAAAGCAAAACTCGCCTCCGCCAAGCTTAGCCAAGACTGGGTCGTCTGCAGCTGTGTCGGCAAATACGTATACGTACTTCTCTGACTCGCCAGAAAGGTTTTTGACGTAGATGTACGCTCTGTTGAGTTTTTCGTTAGCCTTATGAATGACCTGAGACGTCGCATCGTTAGCCGTTGCGACAACCTTAAGCCTGTTGATTGCACCGCTATCTGCCAAAATGGAAACGGCAGAAGTGATGTCAACAGAAGTTGGCATTACGTCCGTAGAGCTTACTCTTATGCTAGCTCTTACCGTACCCATTATGCTTCAAAAATGAGCAAGTACTCAAGAGTCATGGCCGTTGCTACGCTAGGCGTGACGCAAATGTCAGCAGCCGTGGTAGCGCTCCATGGGAGGAGCATCCAGTCGCCTGAGTAGAGTCTGCCC
>Ga0208767_1000084_pt1 | contig 58146 bp, 44 predicted proteins | sample VirMetDEL_Mar_21_FD_184514 | JGI IMG/M metagenome (GOLD analysis project Ga0208767, IMG submission 184514) | Aqueous microbial communities from the Delaware River and Bay under freshwater to marine salinity gradient to study organic matter... | ecosystem: Environmental > Aquatic > Marine >...
CTTGTCCGGAGTTTTTGGAACTTGATTTCAAGCACGATTTCAACTTTCTTTGCAATGCGCAATGGTCTCCAAGAAAGAACTTGGAAAATACTGTTCGCTGGTGGCTTGAAGAGTTTCAAGACAAGCCTTACGGTTTGATTCTAAAAGGAAACTTTGCCAAAAACTGTGTGATGGATCGAGAAAAGTTTGAGCAAAGAATCAATCACATTCTCAAAGACTTTGAAGACCGAGAATGCTCTGTTTATTATCTTCACGGAGATATGACCGAAGAAGAACTTTCAGCACTTTACCAACATCAAAAAGTTAAATGCTTTATTAACTTGGCTCATGGTGAAGGTTTTGGTCTTCCGGTTTTTGAAGCGGCCTATTATGGACTTCCAGTGATCGCCCCTGATTGGGGCGGTGTGGTTGATTTTCTTTACGCCCCAGACGACAAAGGAAAGAAAAAAGCTCACTTCTTGAAGGTTGACTATGATCTAAAGCCGGTGCAAGAAGAGGCTGTTTGGGAGCCTGTTTTGATTAGGGACTCTCTTTGGGCTTTCCCAAAAAGGTTTTCTTATGTTTCAAGGTTGCGAGATGTCGTGAAAATGTATGGCATTTATCATGCTAAGGCGAAAAGACTAAGAAAATGGCTTCTGAAAGAGTTTGAAGAGGGCAAAAGGTTGAATTATTTGGCGGACTCTCTTTTTAAGAATGTTTCGAAAAAGCCACAAAAAGTTGAAGGCATTTCCTTCTGTATTCCAACCAACGGAAAAAGAGTCGAAAAAACTCTATTGACTATTAAGTCAATTAAAAACGAGATGAAAGAGTTTCCTCATGAAATTGTAATGTGCGGTGATATTGAGCCGTTTAAAGATATTGATGGTATCACCCTTATTGACAAAACAGAAGAGGCCCACTCTAGGAAGGTCGCCCTGCTTAGAAATGAAGCCGGGAAAGCGTCTGTTTTTGATGTTATTGCTTGGTGTGATGATGATATTTTACTTGGTCGGGGATGGCTGAATGATTTTTTAAGTTATAATGATAAAAATAGTTGGGATGTTTTAGGGAATAAGCTTCTATCGCCTGATGGCACTAGGTGTTGGGATAGAGCTACCTTAAACCCACACCGCTTAGTCGATTATGATCACAGCGTTTATGATTCAGAAATTTATCAAACTAGTGGGTTTTTTCTTGTTAGGAAAGATGTTTTCGAAAGTGTTAAGTGGGACGAGGAGTGCTTGGTCCATGCCGATCGCCCTACAGAGGGAATTCCGGAGGACGTGAGATATAGCTTTGATCTAAAATTAAAAAAATATCTATTAAACTTTAACTCGTCAGCAACAGTTTGGCACAATGACGATTCATATACTGAATACGACAACGGCATGAATAAACTAACAATTAAAAAAGATATATTAAAAGAGGGCATGTCTATATTCCTATTCAGAGAGAAAGATAATGATTATAATTTTTTACTAGAGGGTTTAAATCAAGATGAGTAAGAAAGAAATATTAATTATAATTCCTTCCAGATCTTCCGGGGGTATTAGGAATAGGAGCATAAAAGATTTAATTGAATCTTGGAAAGTTACAACTTCTGGAGCCTCTGATGTTCTCTTGGGTTTGGATGAAGATGATCATCACTATTACCAACCTAGATACAGTGATGTTATTTATGATATTAACCAAAATTTAAACCTCGTCCCAAAGATTAATTTGCTATCAATGAAATATGTTGATGATTATAAATATTTCTTTTTTATGGGGGATGACCATCGCTTTAGAACGCCCGGATGGGAAGAGAAATTTTTGGATCAGGCAAGAGGAATGGACAACAGTATATGCTTTGGGGATGATGGTAATCCAAACAATCACCTACCAACGTCTGTTTTTATAACCTCTAAAACAATTAAGAAGCTAGGATATTTTGCACCACCTTGTTTAAAGCACATGTATGCTGATAATTTTTGGCTTGAACTAGGTAACAAATTAGGGTGTCTCAAGTATTTTAGCGATGTTTTGATAGAACATATGCATCATTCTTTAGGAAAGTCTAAACTAGACAAACAATACGAACGAGTAGATAGCCTTATGTTGGAAGACGGCATACAGTACAAGAAATACTTGGAAATTAATTTTTTAGAAGACATTAAAAAGCTTTATAAATAAACATAGGAACATAAATTTTTGAATAATAAAATAGCAATTATTGGTGGTGGTTTTTATGGGTGTTACTTGTCTATATTCCTTTCAGATGTTGCAGACGAGGTGCATGTTTATGAAAAAAACGAAGATATTCTACAAGAAGCTATATCAAACAATCAACAGCGTCTGCACAAGGGATTTCATTATCCACGGTGTGATTTCACAATTAAACAATCACGAGATTGTTTTTCAAAGTTTGTAACAGAGTTCGAAGACGCGATAGAGGATGTGCCACATAATCTCTATGTAATTCACAAAGATAGTCTCATAAATTATTCTGATTATGTCTTAAAAATGAGAGAACATGGATTAGAATTCTCTGAAGAGAGTGTAGAAGAATATAGCAATTTATTTGCTAACCCAAGTAATATTGAAGGAATATTAAAAACAAAAGAAAAAAAAATTAATCTCAAAAAGTTAAAAAATATAATAAAAAAAACAATATATCAAAGAAGTAATATAAAAATTCACACAAACACAGAGATACTTGATAAGTCTAAATTGAACCTTGAATTTAATTTTGTGATAAATTGTACCTATACTAATCCTGAAATCCTACTAGAAAGAGGCAATTCATGTTTAAAAGTTAAACATGAATTGTGTTTTGTTCCGCTTATTAAAGTGTTTGAACAAGAATTTTTTAATAAAAGTATAACAATTATGGACGGAAATTTTTGTTCCCTGTATGGTACGAGTAAAAAAGATATTTTTAGCATATCAAACGTTCTATACACCCCATTTTTTAAGTCTTATGATAGTAAGTTCTTATACAAGATACAGAAAGATTTAACTGAGAGAGATATAGAAACTATATCTCTCAAAATAATTAAAGAATCAAAAAAACATATTAAATTAAAAAATTATGAACTAGTTGGGTGTCGAGTTAGTCAAAAGTGTAAAATTTTAGAAGACGTGGGAGCTTATAGAGGTTCTTATTGTATCATGAATAAAAATGATATAACTGTTATCGCCGGAAAAATAAGCGCAGTAACCGATATTGCCATTGAGATAAGGAACTTTATTAAATAAATGAAACAACAGGGAAAAATAGCTATAATAGGACATACAGGCTTTGTTGGTACAAATCTATGCCAACAGATTGATTTTAAATTTAAATACAACACGAAAAACATTGATGATATAGTAGAAGAGGAATTCGAAAAAGTTTATTGCGCTGCCCCAAGTGCAGTCAAATGGAAAGCGAATAAGTTCCCCTTAGAAGACGATAAGCATGTAACTAGACTAATTGATGTGATTAGAAAGGTGAAAACAGACAAGTTTATTTTACTATCCACAATTGATGTCTACAGCGATCCTAATCATGTTGACGAAGATTCTTGCTTGGGGTCTGCTAATGATACATATGGAAGAAATAGGGCAAAAATAGAAAAAACAGTTGAACAATTGTTTGAAAAACATCTCGTAGTTAGGCTCCCTGCACTGTATGGGGAAGGTCTGAAAAAAAACTATATTTTTGATCTATTAAATGATAACAATTTACAAAAGATCAACCTTAATTCTAGATTTCAATGGTATGATGTTTCAAATTTATCTTTTGACCTGAGTATTCTAGAGGCCAGTGGTGTTGAGAAGTTCAACTTTGCTCCGAAACCAATTTTAACTGAGAAGATTGTTAAAACCTATTTCCCACAAAAGAAAGATAAATGCTTTTTCGGAAACAAGTTATCATACAACGTCAAAACAAAATATTCTAAAATATTTGGAAGATGCGATGGGTATATCAGTGGGGATGAAAAGTTTAAAAATCAATTTAAACAATTTCTTTCACAACAGACTGACATAGGTGTGTTAAAATGAATTTATGTTTATCAAATATTTGCTGGAGTGGGAAACAAGAGTTGTTTTTGAACATGTGTTCGGAGAATGGTGTTAGTTTTGTAGAGGTAGCTCCAACAAAGATAGTGCCATCAATTAAAAATGTAGATTTTTCTTTGGTTGATAACTTCATGAACAAAGCAAGTGAAAAAGGCATAAAAATTATTTCGATGCAAAGCTTGTTTTACAACACTAGTCTTAATATATTCCTCAACGAGGAAGATGTTTTTGAACATTTGAAGACAATTTTTCAAATAGCAGCAAGGCTCAATTGTGAATATTTAGTTTTTGGCTCACCACGCTGTAGAAGAGTGCCAGTTGGTATGACAAGTGCAGAGGCAGAGTTGAAATTTATAAATTTTATAAAAAAAGTTTCAAACTTCTTATACAAAGAGGGTCTTAACATAGTAATTGGAATTGAAGCAAACCCAAAGCATTATGGTTGTAATTTTATTACAAATTTTTCTCAAAATATTTCTTTATTGCGAAAAATCAATAGAAATAACATAGTTCCACATATAGATTCGGCTTGTATAGAACTTTCTGGTGAAAGATTTGAAGATGTTTATTACAAGTGCAAGGACATCCATCAGATTGACAGAATCCATTTAAGCGCGCCATTTTTAGAGCCAGTTACCAGTGGAGAAACGCTCAAGTATAATAAAATAGTTGATCAACTGAAGGAGGATTGCTACAGTGGGTTTTTGTCAATTGAGATGAAAGGCTGTTCATATGAGAAGATACTATCATCTATATGTTTCATTAGGGGCTTAATCGGAGGTGGAAAAAGTGAATAATGAACAATTTTTGTTAAATATTTTCAAATACTTGTTGAATAGACAACCATCTCGGGAAGAGTTGGAATATCATAAGTCACATATAGACTCAAAGCATAAAACAAGAGAACAAAAAAAACAAGAGTTTTTGGAGTCTGAGGAGTTTTTTAATAGGTTGCGGGAAGATTCAAATCCTAAATTTGATGTTTTGATGAAAACACAGGAACAACCTTTAACCCACAGTGTCAAAACGGCAGTCTGCATCTCTGGCCACCTTCGTAATTATAAGAAAACTTTTCCTACAATTTTAGAGAACTTAATAAAAAGATTTAAGGCAGATCTCTTCATACACACTTGGGACGACATGGGGTTTCAAGAGGAGGTTTCACCCAGAACTGTAGGGCCGAAGCCTAAACATGATGGTTCTAAAATTTCTGAAAAAGAATTGGTTGAATATTTTAGCCCAAAATCCTATATTCTAGAAAATAACTCAAAATTTTTGAACAATTTTGAACAGGGTGAGGAAGATTTTTTTCTTTATGCAGTTGGGCATGGAAGTGAAGAAGTTGGGTTTTTAGGTTCAGCAGAGCCCAAGTATGTAATGTCTCAATTGTTTTCAATTTATCAAAGCAATGAGTTGAAAAAAGAGTATGAAATGAAAATGGGTTTTGAATATGATTTAGTTATTAAAATTAGAATGGATTATTCATTGAGCAATTCAATCCCCCTTGAGGATATTACGTACTTATTGAACAATTTAGAAAAGAAGGTTATATACGTTCCAAATCACGAATGTTCTAACCATGGTCACCCTTCCTGTTATTTGTGTGTCGATGGAGAGCACTCCGGAGATCATGTTTGTGATGTTTGTGATGTGTTTGCATACGGAAGTTCAAAAAATATGAATCATTACGCTAGTTTGTATGAAAATTGTATAAAACTCTATGACAACATGAGAAAACAAAATCAAGAATTAATTTCCACAATGGGCTTGAGGCTCCCAAAATATGGAAAATTTTATCTTGTACCAATTTGGCTGAATAGTTTATACCATAAAATTAATTGCTTTTACCCAGAGAGACTATTCAGGGCCCACCTAAGAGAATTCAGAATTTTACCTTCAAGCTTGAATGGGAGAATTATAAGGTAAAATGTTTTTATATATTTTAAATTTGAATATAAAGGAGAAATAAAATGAAATTATCACCACAAGCTATGGGAGCCCTTATGCTGGCTCTTCAGAATTCAATCTTGGAACAATCCGACATTGTCCCAGTTTTGCAAGATTTTGACTTCCAACTAGATCAAAATGAACTTTTGATCGTTAATAATCCTCCAAAAGGTAAAACCTTGGAGGAATTTTCAAATGTTGGAAAAACGGAAGAATTGGATGCCTAAGTACGATTATTGTTGCAAGATCTGTGGATTTGTTTTCGAGTATCGTCATCAAATGAGTGAAACTCTTGAAAGACACCCAGATTGCGAACAAGAAGAGTGTCAGGTAGAAAAAGTGCCTTCTTTTCATAGGCATTTTATCAAAATTCAAGACAAAAAAGGTAGAAAACCGGGAGATTTAGTGAAAAAACACATTGAAGAAACAAAGGAAGAAATCAAACAGCAAAAATTAAATCTTCAAAAAGAGTGGGAAAAATAAATGTTAACTATTTATGCAACTTTGCTAACTCTCCTAGTTATAGGAGGAACATTTTATGTGGTTGCCCTTCTTCGAAAACTTTTCTTTTTTGCTGAGAACGTCGCTGAATTAAGAGAAGAGGTGTTAGAATTCTTAGAACACCTTAAAGCTCTTTATTCAATGGAAATGTTCTATGGGGATGAAACTTTAAAAGCTCTAATAACACATACAAAACATTTAAAAGACAAGATAGAAAACTTTGAAGACTTTTATTCTCTCTTATACGAAGAAGAAGAATATGAAGAAGAAAAAGAACTGCTGCAAGAATTAGAGGAAAACATAAAGGATGAATATGCCCCAGCCGAACAAACAACAAAACCAGCCGAAGAAGAGAGGTAGAAAAAGAAAAAAAGAGAATATGTACTTTACCAAATTTCACGAACAGCAGATTATAAAGTACAACAGCACAGAAGATATCAACGTTAGAAGCCGCATTTACAAGCAAGATATCAAGCCAGTTTTTTCTGAAATGGTTGATAAAATTGTTTACACTTACCGATTTACAAGCCTTCCCAATATTGATTCCCTCCGAGAAGAATGCAAAGTCTGGTTAGTCACAATCTTAGAAAAGTTTCAACCTGAAAAGGGTCACAAAGCTTTTTCTTACTTTTCTGTGATCACTAAAAACTGGTTTATTCACGAAACAAAGAAACACAAGAAAAGACTTAAAAAGCACATTGTTATTGAAGACATCTATGAAGTTAAAGATCAATTGATCGTTGAAAACAAATACCACGAAAAAAGAGAAAACTCTGAGTTTATGATGCTTTTAGGAAATGAAATCCAAGAATGGAAGAAAATGGATCTAAAAGAACAAGAAGAAAAACTTATCAAAGCCATTGAGATTATTTTCCGAGACATTGATTCAATCCCAATTTTTAATAAGAAAGCTATTTATCTATATCTTCGAGAAATCACTGGAATGAACACAAAACAACTAACTTCCAGTTTAACGAAGATCAGGAAAAGATATAGAGAATTCAAGCAAAAGTGGGATAACGGAGAAATCTAAAATGGATTACGATCAAAAGCTAGAAGAGATCTTAGACAACGTTAAAACAGATAGAGCAGCAATCAACTCTGTTTTGGTTGATGCAATGGTTTATTTGAAAAAGAACGAAGAAAATCATACTCGTGCCGGAATGGTTGTTGCAAAGTATTTTGAAGCTCTTCAAAGGTCTAATGAGCAATTGATCAAAGTTTTGACACTCCAAGAAAAAAAGCTTCGTCATGAAAGCGACGATCTTTCCTCCGAAGAACTTTATGATATGTTGGAAAATGAAAAGTAAGGAGGTCTTTTTGTGGCTGATGATTTTTATGATAAAGGATCTGAGTTTGACACTCTAGGTTTTAACGATCTTTACTATGATGATAACCAAGCATTTGTTGAAATGCGCAAGTTTATCAGAGAGGCAGTTTATAGGCCAAAGGGTATAATTTCTTCAAATAATAGATATTCCGCTATCGTGTTGGCTCCGGATATCAATGGAGACGGCGCAGAAGCAACCGAATACTATCATGTCTATGTTCACGATATTCACGCAAATAAAAGAAACCCTTTAGAAGTCGAAGTAAACAAAGATCTTTCAAAAGATCAGATAGAGAAGATTGTTGCTCTTTTGATCTCTTCTGAGTTTAACGACTCACAGAGTTATGTTTTCAATCCTTCAAAGACACCACTCAACAAAGGCGATGTTGTTGAAGTAAAGTATGACACAGTTGCTGGAGGCGTTCCAAGTCAGGGTAGGGTTGTCTCTGTCGTTGGGACTGGTGTGCCTCCCGGAGCCCAAGGAGCTTTATCTTTCAGTACAACGGTAGATGTTCGTGCACTGGCACAAAAGACTAGGCAAAAAACAAGGCTATCTTCTTTGAAAACTAGCAGCGATGACTGTGAAAAAAACTCTATTATAAAAGGAAGTCAGATAAACTCTTACATCTTTAACTACGATGGTGAAATTAGACATTTTAATTACAACTGCAAACCTTGCAACAAGAAGATAAGAGAAGCCGCTATTTCTATGAGAAACAGGATTAGAAGCACGAAAGGCAAATCCCTTTGGAAAGACAAGCAATTTGAGCAAAAAATCAGATCAATAATGGACTCTGGATTTGCCGGCGGAAAGTTTTATCCTTATATGTTTGGTGGAGTTCAAAAATACACAAACCCCGGAAGATATAAGCAACCTAACAATATTGCTGGAATTTTAAAAGCAACAGGAAAAGGTTTTACAAAAGATGGTTATTTTAATAACTATTCCAATTTGATGACAACTGATGGAACCGGTGTCTTCAAAGATGGTACATTTGATTGTTCAGGAATTCCTGCTTGGCTAGCTTTTGAGTTGGGTTTTATTCTTGGGTTAAGGGGCTATGATGCAAAAAGAAGTCCAAAAACTTATGATAAAGTTGCTTGGGAATATGGAAGGGGTTCTCACTCTCAAACCTTATATGCATTGAATTTTGGCTTGGATATCACCATTGAGCAGTTTGCATATACCCCCGGGGCCTGTGTTTTTTATGTTAGAAATAGTAGTCGTGGAAAATATGGACACGTTGCTGTGTCTGCCGGCAAAGGGTTTAAAAAATCAGGAAATAAATACAAAATAGAAACATATGAAGCAATGTTTTTTCAATATAAAACAAAATTAGCAACAAGAACTTTTTACTCTTTAAACAAGAGAGGGACACGAGCAAAACACAGAAAAGACGTAGTGGTTTTTGGTATACCAATCACATTTGCTTTGGCAGATCAATTTGGATTTTGGGATAGATAAAAATGACAATCAGCGCAAGTAAACCTTCTCAGGGTGCAAAAAGATTAAACACAGATAAAGATGCTTTAAGCACCGATCAGTTAAAAGAAATTAACAACCTAAACCCAAGCTTGCGAAAAGCTAGAATGCTAGGCGTGGGCGGCTCTCAAATGCTTATCCCAAAGCCAGAGTATATCAAGGCAGATGGGGATATTATATTAGATAGTAAGAACTCCAATGCGTCAATAGTAATAGGGAAAGATAGACCTTCTGGGTTGACATCGGGGTATGGAGGCTTAGGTCATCAAAAATCTTCTACAATCGATATTGTTGCGGGTAGAGTATCTCAATTTGCAAAAACAACAATCAGACAAGGCGGTGGCCCTGAAAGAAGAGTGTTCGCAGATCCCAACTTTCGGTACGATGCTGCTAGAATTTATATATCAGAAAAGACAGACATTGATCAAAACTTTGGGATAGTAAAAACTGATAATTTCAACACAGCGCCTAGCATTACAGGTCGTCCCGCTATCGGTGTGAAAGCAGATTTGGTTCGGATTGTTGGTGACGAAGGGATTAAGTTGGTTACGGGTGTGTACAACAAAGGTGATAAAACACCAGCCGGCATTCAATTGATCGCTCAAAATGCAGACAAAGGTGTTTTAGAGGTACAGCCATTTGTTAAAGGCAAGAACTTTTTTCAAAGTTATTATCAAATGTATGAGAATGTTTTAATATTAAATGGGCTTTTGCAAGAGTTTGTTAGTTATCAACTTTCATTTAATAGGGTGGTTTCAAATCACACTCACTTTTCAAGCGCTCCGGGCGCTCCAACTACGCCTCCCGGCGTTATAACGATCGAGGCTTTTGTTGGTTTGTCATCAAAGCTGAATAAACAAATGGAGAGCATAGGAAGAAGGTTAGAGCAGCAAGTTGATAACCTAACCAATTGGGAACAAATCTGGACAAATCCGAAAGAAGAGACATTCTTACTTTCAAGATTTAATGGGACAAACTAATGGCAAATTACAGTTTTCAAGAATTTGATCGCTTGGCAGTAGATAATATTGAAAAGATCTCTTCCTTCGCATTTTATTTGGCAGATAGCAGTAAAGAGGCTGATTGGAGAAAAGTATATAATACTATTGGAGATCCTGCTAATAATAAAGAATATGTTCGCTCTCTTTTTGAAAAAGAAGCCGATCTTTCAAAGTATATTTCGCTTTTGAAGTCTTTGAATGCTTTTTCATATAATCTTGTCGGCCCAGACAGAATTGTAGCCCCCAGAAAAAGAGAATTATCAAATTTCAGAGAATATATTAAATATCTAGATGACTTTTTGTCTAAAAAAGTCCAAGAAAGGCAAAAAAGAGAAAAAGAAAGAAAAATTGAAGATGCATATAGCGAATTGGATGAGATTGATGCTCAAACGAGAGGCGAAAAGAAGGCCGTCAAAGAGCTTAAAAAGATCCAGAAAAAGCAAAATAACAAGATTTTAAAAACAGCAGAGATAGCAAGGCAAGAAAAGGACGAAATCAACAACTATATTAATACCTATATTGATCAGTTTTACAAAGCATCTTTAAGATTTAAAAATAACAATCAAAAAGTTGGAAACTTCTTTACTTCAAATTATAAAAATTTGAAATCGGACTTTGCAAGAGAAGTTATGTCCTCTTCTGGCTATAAGCAAGTAAGCGCTTTTTATGGAAATTATGTAAGAAAGTTCAATGTTGATAATTTGGCAGGCGATGCCATAAGGTGTTTGACGAAAAACATCCCCCTCAGTGAAGTTAAAGAAGTTTTTGAACAAAAACAGAAAGAAATTGATGATTTTGCAAAAAACACAGATGAATTTATAACTGAAAGTTTGAACATAGCAGACAAAGCTTTGGGCATTACAGAAGATGGTTTTGATTTTGTTAGTAAATATATTGCAAATTATTCAAATTCTAAAAAAACCTTAAGAATGGCTCCAATTAGAACAGTTAATGATGCTCTTGTCAACAGGAGAAGAGAGCAATTTTTAAATGCAATTGTTCCAATTATAGTGACAGCAGCAACTAAGACAATTGATGTTATTGTTAATAACATTTGTGACGAAGACGAAGTTGGTACGTTCTCTTTTGATGATATTCCAGAACTCAAAGAGGAATTAAGAAGGCAGTTTGGATTAGATTCTGATACTTTGGATGATTTTATAGGTCTTTTGGCAGATCTTTCTTCGTTTTTAACAAAGATTGAGGTTTGTTCCTTGTTTGAAGGGGCGGCAGAAGAACAAGTGGTGGAATCTGTTATATTTTATATTGAAGCATTCTACCCAAATATTGCTTTATATTTGAATACAGAAGAGAAAGTCAAAAACCTTTTTGTGTATTTAGGAAATATCTTACCGGAAAGAGAGGAATTGTGTGCCGATGTAGCGGTTGCATCACTTGGAGACGATCCTTGTTTAGACCCGGATAGTTACGCTGGAAAGTTGCGACCTTGCGTTTTTCAAAGGGACAAAGACAAGCTTAAATCTCTTAGAAAAGATTACATAAAAAATAAAAAAGAAGGTTTATCAAGAGCAATTGAGATTGCCTATTTCCCAAAAGAAATGAGAGCAAATCAGCAAGCAATCCAAAAGCTTTTGGAAAGAGAAGAACAGAGAAGAAAAGAAAGAAGATTGCTTTCGATTGTGGATGGCTATGAAACCTATTATAAAAACGGAATAGATGGTTATAAAAAGTATTATAACTTTAATTTTAATTACAACGAAGATGCAGAGCCTTTTTTAAATTCAATATTTAGGCAATTGACTGGCTCTAATAAAGCTGCCCAAGGGGATATCAATAGGATAAAGAATTCTTTAATTAAGTCTTATGAAAAAGAAGGCATTTCTAAGATAAGCAAGCAAATCAATCCTCAGTTAGAAAAGAACATTCTTTTAAGCGAAGGTGAGATTCGTAGCCAATTATCCGATGGGCAATATGAATACACCGTGTTCAAGAATTATGGAAACTTTACAGAAAGCTCTAGAGCATTATCATATTATGTTGACGTGTTCAAAGCAACCGATAAAGGGGCAGATCCTAAGAGATATTTTTACAATTCTGATTTAAAAGTTCCATTCTATACAAAGCTGTGTGCCTACTCTTATACTCCGTTCGAAAAAAAGAGAAGAAACAGGAGCCGGTTTGCTGAAATTAGCAGCTTAATTGCGATAGGCGATAAAAATGTACGATACAGGCCAATCCCTACAGGGTTTAAAAACGAAGTTATTCTAGAGCAGAAGAAAGATGATATCAAGGAAGGAAATTCATTTACAAATTACTTGTACAACTCTCTTGGCATTGATTATGGCAAGGTAGGGAGGGATGATTCAAATTCTTTAATTGATGAAAAATACAAAAGAGAATTGCACACGACATACAACCAGTTAGCAAAGGTTTGTTACAATAGTGTTTATTCTAGAAAAGTTCCTGTCGCCGCGTCTAATAACTCTTTTGATTCGTCGAAGATTTCGTCATATGATGTTATTCCACCTTATTACCCGGCAGATGATAGAAGTTTTTGTGGAAAATTGTTTTCATCACGAGCCGGCTCTTTGAAATATAAAGAATTGGTGAACTTCAAAGAAGAAGCTAGAATTGTTGCTGGGGTTGATATCTTTGACTACTACAAACCAGCAGCAAATGAAATCATTGATGAAGAGTTGGAAAGAGAAAGGTATTTAGACCTTTTGTTGAAGTTTAAGCTTCAGGTGGCCAGCTTTGTTTTAAAGTCTATTCACGTCTTTTCCCAGTTTGATTTTGAAGAAGTTGATGTAGATGATATGATGAAAGATTTCATTTACATTCAAATGTTCAGAAATTTAATCTTCAAAGATGCGCTGGGTTCGCAAGAGAGTTTTGATTATTTAAGATTGACACAATCTGAAAAGCAAGAGTTTCTAAAAAAGATAAGATATTTTGATTTTGCACCAGAGTTTGCCGACAAGATTAAAAAAGAAATTAACGACATAGATAAAAATCTTTCTGGTAAAAATATTGCAGATCAGAAAAAAGCAGCTTCTGATTTTGGCACCAATGTTAGTCGTAACAACTCATTCTTTTCAAATGTTGTTCTTAAATATTTAGATTGGAACGCTTCTGATTTGATTATAAGCAATGTTGGTAAAAATTCTAAAATATATGAATTTAAAACTGGAGCTAATGCTTCTTTTAAAAATTCTAGCCAAAGCGTTAATCCAATTTTTGCTAACATTTCCAATACGGGGTTCACTATTGACAGAAGTTTGAGAGGGCAGGATCTGATCAGGGCAATACAAGCTCTTTTAAATCAATCTGCAATTGATGTTAGGAATTCTTTGGACAAGATTGGCTTAGTCCAGAAGGAAAAAGAAAGCTTAAAACAACAGAAAGAGTTTCTAAACTCTATGATTGAGAGATTCAAACAGCTTGATGTTTCCAAGATTTCAATATCTGGAACAAAAAATGGTAACGATTTGATTGTGAATGATGCATATGACATCACAAAAGTTCTTTTACACCATCACAATAAAGTTGAAAAAATAAAGCAAGAAACTGACTTTTGTATTGCAATAAGAGATCTTATAGCAGTGGAAATTTCAAGAATTTCCAAGAGACTTAAAGAGATTGTCTACCCGGAAGAGATTAAAGATCGTTCTGTGTTTTCAATCGATGAAAGATTTCTAGAAGAAAAGTTGAACTTCATTAATTTAGATTACAACAATCAGTTTAACTATCGACTAATGCTGAAGCGAGGCTTGACAGAGTTTTTAAAAGACGCTGTTTCTTATCAGTTTCCTTATTTTGAAAATTTATCCACTTCTGAAAAATACGTTAAAGAGGAATTGAGAAGAAACATTGACAGCCAATTAGGAAGAAACTATTTTCTTATCACAACGATCAGTTACAGTGAAAAGACAGCAGGAAAGTTTAAAGTTTCTGTCCGAAAAGCATTCCCATTCGAAGAGGCAACTTTTAACCAATCTGGCTTCAAAGATGTGGACGGGTTCAGAGTTGTGGTGCCGTTTGACAAAAATAAAAAACCAGATAACCAGTCGTATAATGCGCATAATTTAGAAGAAAATCTTTTAATTGAAGATGTTTTTGGAAAGAATTCTTATTTTAAACTCAAAAGAAAAACCTCTGATAAAGGTAAAAATGTGTTAAAAGATGTGTTTTATACATTCTCTGAATATCCAAACAGCAGTGTGGGTGGTTTTTTTGAAAAATGGAAAGACTTAGAAGGTACTGATGTCTCTTTCTTTGGGCCGTCATACAAACAATCTTTTGAATTAGGGGTTAGTAACCCTTCAATAAATTACAATTATCAGCCTCCTAGTGTCTTGAAGTCAAATAATTCCACAGAGGAGACTTTTTTTGCTAATAAGGCGGATAAATCTTTGGAATATGTTGCCAAATTGGATAATATTTCTAATTCTAGAAGATTTTTGATTGAAAAGAAGCCGATTTATCAAAAAGAATACGATTCTGATATTCTCCAAAATGGGAGTTTAAGAAAGAATTATGTCAAAAAATATGGAAAAGATCGAAGATTGAACATTGAAGATTACTTCCACTACTGTATTAAAGAAGAATTTTTGAAAGATATAAAGAAAGATCTCTTCACAAATCAGTATGGCTATGTGTTTGAAGAGGCGCTACCGGTTAGGAAGTATCTTTCACATATCGCGGTTAACTTGAACCTACACACAGATCATATCAACAGTGTTATAAAGGATTTGAACTCCGATGTGTTTAGTCTGAACTATGTTGATCCTTTGCAAAGAGCAAATAACATTATTGATTTAAAAATAGGCCAAATCAACTCCTTAACAGACCGTGACGTACAATATATCAAGTCAGTCAATTGGGATCAGGTCGGCGTAGAGGTGGGTAATCAATTGTTTGACTTTGCTCTTTTTACTTTGAAAGGTAAAATTCAAGCATTTTTGAATGATGTAGAGGTCAAAGAGCCGGCAGTGGCTTTGGGAGCAGTTCAAGCTCGTGTTGTTGGAGAGTTGTTTAGAAATTCAATTAAAGCAGCCAATAAAGTTGAAGAAGGGGCCAAAAATGTTGGTTCTCTTTTTGGCGCGGATATACCAGATAAATTCCCATCACAGCAGCAGATGGTTTCTGGAAATAAATTATTTAAATACTTGTTTAATCCTCCGGTAGCTCCTTTTGCCATTACAAATGCAGGTTTGGGTCTACCTCCGTTGAATATGACTGAATTTGTGTTATATTTGGTTTTCGAAGCTATTTTAATATCTTTGGATCTTGGTCAGGAAGAGATTGAGAAGCTTAAAAATCAACTGTTTGACGTTCCGGAAGGGCAGATTTCATTTTTGAAAGCACCAGAAGAAAATTTTGAAAAAGCGTGTAAAGATCTTTTAGAAGAGTATTTATTAAGGAACCCAAAAGTTTCAGACGGCATAACATCCGGAGGTGAGTATATAACACCGGATGGTAAAAGTTATGTCGGCAGGTACCACACCCATAAAGATGGGACAGTGATGGCTGGCAAAGACCATAAAGAAGTTGAAGAAAACGTTGTTTTGACAAAAGTTGTGAAAAGGGACGATATAGAAGATGCCTAAATACACTCCAAAACTACCGCTACTGCCTGATAAAACACAGCCGGGGTTTGAACACATTGAAGAAATCAGAGATCTAGCAAGGCAAAACCTAAAAATGGTTTTGTTAACAAACCCCGGAGAAAGAGTGATGATTCCAGAGTTTGGGGTTGGTCTTTCTGGTATGTTGTTTGAGAACTTTTCTGACAAAGATATGCTTTTAGATTTCGAAGGAAGGATAATAGAGCAAGTCAATAGCTACCTTTCTTATATTGATTTGGAAGAAGTTAGTTTTGACTTAGTTGAAACAGATAGAAATAAGATTTTTGTTCAAGTTACATATTCCATTCCAGAGATTGATCTGGTGGACTCTGTCTCTATTGGATTAGCAGAAGAATAAGGAAACAAAAAATGGCTTTTAAAAATAAAAGACCACCAATTGACTACACAGCAAGAGATTTTCAATCAATTAGGGAAGCTTTGGTCGATCACGCAAGAAGGTACTATCCAGATACTTTTCAAGATTTTGATACATCCGGATTTGGCTCTTTGATGATCGATACAGTTTCTTATATTGGTGATACCCTTTCTTTCTTTTTGGATTACCAAGCAAACGAAACGTTCTTGGAAACGGCCTTAGAAGAGGAAAGCATTCTTAAAATTGGAAAGCAAATGGGTTATCGCTATTCTGCTTCCGGGGTCTCCACGGGATTGGTTGAGATCTATGTTGAAATTCCGGCAAATACAGATGGAACTCCAAATACAAACTATCTTCCAATTGTCAAGAAGGGTTCCACCTTCGCATCTGTTGACGGTGGTGTTTTCACTCTAACTGACGATGTCAACTTCAACGATGCAAGCGCAGATATTCTTCTTTCTAAAGTTGATGAAACGACTGGTGTTCCAACTTTTTATGTCTTAAGAAAAGCAGGTGAAGTTGTCTCCGGGACAGAACAATCGGAAGCGGCTCTGATTGAGGGCTTTGAGGCGTTCAATAAAATTGAAGTTGGGGAGAATGTTGAAGGTGAAATAATTGAAATCATCTCAGTATTTGATACCGAGGGGAATGAATATTTTGAAGTTGATTCTCTTTCGCAAGATATTATTTACAAAGCATTTTCAAATAAAGACACAGCTACAAACAGTATGGTTCCAAACATTTTAAAGCCATTGGTTGTGCCCAGAAGATTTACGGTTGAAAGAACATCTACTGGTCAAGTCTTTTTGCAGTTTGGCGGCGGAAGCGAATCAGATACATTGAATGATGAGATCTCTGATCCTTCTTCTGTGGCTCTTCAGCAGAGGGGAAAGAATTATATTTCTTCAACCTATTTTGATCCAAATGTTTTATCTTATCACGATAAGTTGGGAATTGGGCCATCAAACACCACGTTGGACATTACCTATCTTGTGAACAATGAGGTTCTTTCAAATGCCTCTGTTGGAGCAGTAAATCAAGTTTTGTCCACCACTCTAGAGTTTAATGACGAAGAAACATTGGACGAAACAAAAGTATCAGATGTTCGTGGCGGTGTTGAAGTGGACAATGAAAAAGCAATCTCCGGAGATGTCTCAGCGCCAACAGCAGATGAATTAAGGCAGCGAGTTATTGGCTCTTTTTCAACGCAGAATAGAGCCGTAACAAGAGAAGATTACATTTATCTTTCTTACTTGATGCCGGCTTCTTTGGGCGCTGTAAAAAGAGCAAATGCAGTGAGAGACCCAGATTCTCAAAAAAGAAATTTAAACTTATACATTTTGTCAGAAGACACAGAAGGTAACTTTTCAGCGGCTTCTTCTGTTTTGAAAAACAATCTTCGCACTTGGCTAGCCAGATATAAAATGATCAATGACACTGTTGATGTTTTTGACGCTAAGATTGTAAACTTGGGCATTAATTTTTCTGTACTTGCAGAAGAAGACACAAACAAATTTGATGTTTTGCAACTTTGCATCGACAAGTTAACAGAAGATTTAACCGAAAGAAAGTTCGATATTGGAGAGAATTTCAATATTATTGAAGTATACAAGAGCTTAAAAGAATTGGAAGAGGTGGTAGACGTTTTAGATGTCGAAATTGTGTCAAAATTTGGCTCTCCTTACACTGATTTATTCTTAAGCATTGACGAGGCGTTAACTTCCGATGGAAGAGTTGTGGTTTGTCCTGACAATGCTGTTTTTGAAATTAAATTCCCTGAATCTGATATTAAAGGAACTGTGAAGTAATGGCTATTAAAAGATATTTAGCAGATGCCGACAATACAATTACAAATGCTTTTGATTCAAGCTTGGTTTTAGCTAATAGAGGAACTGGCTCCAATATGGGCAGGGCCGACATTCTTGAAGTTTTTTCAATTTATGATCAAGTTTCAGGCTCAGATTTTGGAGAAAGTCAAGAATTATCAAGAGTTTTGGTTAATTTTCCCATTGCAACTGTTTCGGCAGACAGAACAGCAGGAAAAATCCCAGCAGCCGGCTCTGTTTCTTTTTATCTTCGTATGTTTAACGCAGAGCACTCTGAAACTCTTCCAAGAGACTATAAAATGACCATTCAAGCGGTTTCTAGGTCTTGGGAAGAGGGTGAAGGTCTGGATATGGATAACTACACAGACCAAACTTATAACAAATTGGAAGGTTCAAACTGGATTTCTGCTTCTTTGGGAACTGCTTGGACTTCTGTTGGTGGTGATTATCACGCTTCACCTTCTTATACTGCTTCTTTTGGCAGAGAAGGCACAGAAAACATAGAACTTGACATTACAAGTTTAGTAGAACAGTGGTTAGATGGGACAAAAACAAATTATGGAATTGGGGTAAGATTAAGCTCTTCTTATGAAGCTTATTATTCTTCTTCAACCGGGCAAAACTCAAGCTCTTTTATACATAATACGGATGGCGCTCAAAGATCTTACTATACAAAAAAGTTTTTTGCAAGAGAATCTGAGTTCTTCTATAGAAGACCAATCCTTGAAGCTAGGTGGGACTCCAGAATTGAAGATGATCGCAATTATTTCTTTTATTCGTCTTCGTTGGCACCTGCTGCTGACAACCTTAACACGATATACCTCTACAACTACGTTAGAGGTCGCTTGGCAAACATCCCATCGGTAGGCCAAGGAGCCATCCTGCTCAGTCTTTATTCAGGCTCTTCTAACGACACTGCTCCATCTGGTTCAAAATTATTGCTTCCAGCGGGCGGAGGAGTGGTTTCTACGAACGATCTCAATGTAACTGGGGGCTGGGTATCAACTGGGATTTATAGTGCCTCATTCGCCGTTACAGCAGCCTCTACGCCTGTCGCTACTTTGTATGATGTTTGGCATTCTGGAGGGGTGGAGTTCAAAACAGGGTCAATTTCCCCTCAAACCTTTGATGCGCTCGGTTACAACGACAATAGAAAATATGTTATCAATGTAACCAATCTTAAAAAGTCATACGATACACAAGAAGTTGGAAAATTTAGACTTTTTGTTCGTGAAAAAAACTGGAACCCAAATATTTATACTAGAGCGGTTGCCGCCCAATCAACTTTACCGATTGTTAGTGCCTCTTACAAAGTGATAAGAGTAGCAGACAACTATGAAGTTATTGGCCATGGCACCGGCTCCACTACAAATCACACTCTTATGTCCTATGATTCAGAAGGCAACTACTTTGACTTAGATATGTCAATGTTAGAACCCGGATATATGTACGGTTTAAAATTTGCCTTTTACAACGACGCTGTTGGTGATTACCAAGAGCAAAAAGGCATCTTCAAATTTAGAGTAGAAGAAGATAATAATGAGTAAAAAAGACCTTTTCAAAAAACAAAATCCAAATAAGTTCATTTCGTCTGCCAATTATGACAAATTGAAAGAAGAAGTGGAATCCAAAGACTTCATCAAAGAAAAGATTAAAACTCAAAAATCTTTCACACCAAGAACAGATTTTTCAAAGCCAGAGAGCTTTGCTAGGTATGGCTTGGCAGAAGAATATTATCGCACTTCTGTTGAGTATATCTACAACTCTTATCCTTATGATGGCTCCCTATATGAAAGAGAAGATTGGTACAATAGGGGAACTTATTTAGATCAATATATTTTTGAAAATCTTTACCCTAGAACAAACGGATACGTTGTTTTGGGGGATGGCTGGGGCGCACAAGATGCTACTGTGGGTGACTATTCTTTATCAACACAGTCGGAATACATTGGATTTACCGGTGGTCCGCATTTGGGCTTTGATCCTGCTGGCGATCGAACAATATCCAAGGCAAATTACTTTAAAGCATCAAAAAACAGGGAAAACAACCTTAAATTAGACCTTGAAGGTGGTGTAACTGTTGAATTTTGGTTGAAAAAAGGTGCTTTTGACAACACTTTGACCAAAAAAGAAGTGCTTTTTGACCTTTGGAATAACAATTTGTCTTCTTCTGCGGACTATGGAAGGCTTACAATCGAACTTTCAGCCTCCGCAGTGTCGTCTGATCACGTCTTTTTAGCAACTTGCCAGTCCGGAACAGACGGATATTTCCAACAAGAGATTGGAAATTTAACAACAGCGGCCATTGCAGACGACAATTGGCACCATTACGCTGTTTCTTTTGCCTCTGCGTCCGGTGGCATCAACACAAAGTTCTACAGGGATGGACAGTACGTCGAAGAGAAGGTTTTGGGAACGGCATTTAGCGATGCAACCGCCGCAAAAATGTCTGCTAACATTGGTGCGCTTGTCAACGCTCCTTCCGGGAATATTTATCACGGCGAAGAGATGCTTGGTTATGGTAAAGTTCTTTCTTCTTCGTTTGACGAATTTCGATATTGGAAAACAGAAAGAAATGCAAAGCAGATTTTCCAAAACTACAACAACCAAGTTGGCGGTGGAACAAATACTGATGACGCAAACACGCTCTTAGGGGTCTATTTTAAGTTCAACGAGGGTGTGACAGGTACAGACACGGATGCGACTGTTTTGGACTATTCTGGGCGTGTTTCCAACGGTTCTTGGACAGGATATGAAGCAGGAGATCGCAACGTTGGCTCCGCAATTGTTTCAGCAAGCGCGTCTTCATATGAATACAAAGATCCGATTATCTATTCTTTTCACCCTGATGTTTCGACTTTGAAGTCGAACTTGGAAAATAGCGGCTCGGTTCACGATAATCTAAACACATCAGCCCTTTTCTTCTCGCTTCCTTCTTGGATCATTGAAGAGGATGAGTCTTATGGCGGAGAAAACCTTCGTCATTTAACTCAAATAATGGGAAGTTATTTGGACACTCTTTATCTTCAAATTGAAGAGTTGAAAGACATTAAATCTGTTGAATATACTTCCGGTTCTGTAAAGCCACTTCCATTTGGAGATAGGCTTCTTTCCGACAAAGGTATGTTGGTTCCTGAATTGTTCGTTGATATGGACATTGTCGAACAACTTTATAACAGAAACGAAAAAACAAATTATCAAACTGATCTAACAAAGATCAAAAACAAGATCTATGAAAACCTTTACAACAACTTAACTCATATTTACAAGTCTAAAGGGACTTATGATTCTTTTAGAAATACACTGAACAGTCTTGGCATCTCACAAAAGATCGTGGATATCAATCTCTACTCGAACAATGCACAGTACGAGATTTTAGACAACACAAAGTTGATTATGGACAATAAAAAGAAAATCAACTTTAAAGATCCAGACAACAACTCGGCAACTATTCACCAGTTTAGCTCATCGGCAGAGCCAAGCAAATCTTTTATTTCAGGCTCTGGAACTGGTAAATATTACTATACTCCGATTACAATTGACTCTTGTTTGACACTGCCTTCTGATAAGATTGGAGCAAACTTTTATTATCAAACGATAACAAATTCTTATTTGACTTGTTCTTTGTTCGGTTTCCACGATGTTGATGAGGCACAGGCCGAGACAGATTTAACTTGGCTTTCACCAGACCAAAATCAACTTCAAGCACACGCTATTAGACCAACTTTGAAGACACCAGATGGCTATTTCTTGCTAACCGGTTCAGTTGGCGGTGCAAATATTGAATTAACCAGTAGCACCGTCAAAGATCTTTTCACGAATACAAACTGGAACGTGTCGGTTCGCTTTAAGCACGTCAATTACCCTCTGACACAAAGGGTGTCAGGGGCTTTTGATATTGATGCAGATGCTTATCTTTTGGAGTTTTCTGGCTATAACGCTTCAACAAACTACATTGAAAATGAATTTAAAGTAACAGCATCGGTAAGCGAGGCGCAAGGTCTTCTTTTCACCGAAGCGTCAAAAAGGCTTTATGTTGGGGCACACAGAGAGAACTTTACTGGCTCTGTTTATCAAAACGGATACTCTTTTGCGAAGATTTCAAACATTAATTTCTGGTATAATTACCTTTCTGATAATGACTTGAAATCTCATTTGAGAGATCTTCACAATTATGGAATAACGAACAGCGAAAGAGACGCTTATCTCCTAGATTCAAACTACTCAACGAAAGTCAAAAACATTGATACTTTGATGTTGCGATGGGATTTTGAGACCGTAACAGGTTCGGACTCTTCCGGGAACTTCACTGTAAATGACCTAGGAAATTTTCAAGGAGATACAGAAAATCAGTATTATCACAGTGGAAAAGGCTTCGGCTTTGAAGCATCTTCTACAGATGTTGTTAAAAAAGAGAAGGTTGCAACTTACAAATTAGCACCTTATGATACGGTATCTTCCAATGAGATGATTTCAATCTTGTCGCAAGACGATGATGTGTTTTCATTGGATAAAAGACCCATCAATTATTACTTTGCAGCCGAAAAAAGCTTTTACAAAGCAGTTGATGATCGTATTTTAGAATACTTCTCGACTTTGAAAGACTTCAACAATTTGGTTGGTGAGTCTGCGAACAGATATAGGCCAGAATACAAACAATTGAAGAAATATAGGCAATATTTCTTCAACAAAGTCCAGAACGAACTTGACTTTGAAAGATTTTTAGATTACTACAAGTGGGTCGATACTAGTATCGCAATGGTGATTGAGCAGTTGATCCCTGCGACTGCGGAGTTTTCAAGCACAGTTTGGAATGTTATTGAAAGTCACGTTTTAGAAAGAAACAAGTTCCAACACAAACTGCCTGTAATCAAGCCACAGACTGTTTATGAGACGACAATACAAGCTGCGCCAAACTCTTATCCTTTTTCAACAAAAGGTAACAAGGCGTTGAACTTGCAAAATGCCAATCCGCTGACTGCTAGTTCATTTTTGTCTGCGTCTGTAGGGGCTCAATCAACGTTTTTCCTTTCCGGAACTGTGAAGAACATTGCGAGCATAGATACCAACAATGTAAACAGAAGGCTTTATATTTCCGGCTCCGATCAGTTGAATACGATCGGTGTCCCTAGAACTTTACTGAAAGATCAAAAAGGAAGCGTTGCTTCTGACGGTTTTCATTCGATAATGATCACAGAAATCAAAGGGAATGATGATTATTTCTTAGATCCTTTTGCTTCTGTTGTTACAACAACGGACTCCATTCAGATTTCCGGAGTTGTTGATTATACGTTACCAACTAGATTATCACAGCCCCAGTTTATAAGAACTAGGTTTGCTGCTCCCGGCGGTTATGAAGTGACTTCCTTGGGTTATTTGGATTTTGAAACAAGTCAATACTCTGTCTACAACAATATGAACTATAGAAATGCTATTGTTCGTAAAGCTTTGGATGAAATTTACAGCGCACCGGATGATGATCCAACAATCTTGGCAAACCCTGAAGACGGTTCTTACTTCTTGGGTGTTTATCGCAACCCAAGAAAAGAATACGTCACATCAGCAGCCGGATTTGTAACGCAGTCTTTCTTTGACAACGGGTTTATCCAGTACCCAATCCCGGCATCCGACTTGCAGTATGATTGGATTGAAAAAAGCTACTCCTCTTCAAACTTAGAGTTTCTTTTGAACCAGACTGGCTCGGAAGAGATCACATTCAAGCCAGAAACTTTCTTTTCTTGGGCTGCAAGTCCCGGCTCGGCAACAAACATCTATGGAGCAGAGGTCAACTCCAGCACAAACACATCCACAGTTGTCTTGGAAACTCCTTCTGCCAGTAACAACTATTTTAGTTCGATTGGAAAGTTTGGCTACAATACTTGGCTTCAAACTAGAAATGGCGATAGTTTGGTTGTCCGGACACACAAGAAGAATAACACACTCTCTGTTGATGATAGCCTTCCGATTTTGCAACTGGAGGATTCCAACGGTCAAAGAATTGTTGAAAAAGGCTTGATTGCTAATTCGTTCACAAACTATACCGAACCCTTAGTGATCAAGAAATACAAACCAATTCGTCACGTTTTTGTTTTGAACACTGAAGCAGAAGAATTTATTGAAGTTCAAAGCTCATATGCCGGAAAATTGGCTTCCTTTTCTAACCGCGAATTGAATGCGAAGTTTAACTTGGACAATGTGAAAGTTGATACTGGATATGAAAAAGTAAAACAACTTTATCTTAATAACGCAAAGATTGATGGAAACCCAATCAAAGGATGGACTTCTGTTGAATATTCAGAAAGAGTTTGGCCAAAAGAAAAGTTTGAAGGCGTGAACTCTCACAGAGATAAGCCAAATTATGATTCAACTAGTGAGCAATTACTGGACATTTTAGGAACCGCGAACACAATTTGGCAGAAAGAGGGCGTTCAAGAAGTAAGAAAACGTGGTGGTCGCTTGGATGCTGAGGTGCGAAAAACACCGGTTTACACTGATGCTAAAAATTCAATGGGTCATAAATCGATTTATTCTGAAAATGTGTTTCCATTATCAGATTATGCGGTTACGCCGGAAGAAGATCGTAACTTCGATGGTGAAGAGTTCTACATAGCATCTGCAAAAGCTGGAACTTCAGGGTTGGGTGGGCTGTCGGCTACATTCAATGTTGGTGACAAAGTAACTTTCACTATTAATGAAACAGCATACGAATTAACAGCGTCAGCAACAGATAATGATGGTTACAATAGCTGGTTTAGGCACACAGAATATGGTCAAAGTTTACAATATTTAGCAAACACGATCAACCAACACCCGATCGTTTCGCAGCACGTTCTTGCTGGGTATCTGGTTATTAGCTCTTCTTCTCCGGCAGACTCTCATAAGCTGGGTCTTTATTTAACCACCCCCAATGGAGGTGGCAATATCTCTGTTGAGGTTAGCTCTAGTGAGGATGGCGCTTGGACAGACACGTCTGGTCCTAATATCAACACTGTTTATTCAAAAGAAGATGGAGAGTTGAACTCTTCTTTTTATGCTTTCTATACTCCTGTGAAATATAAAGAAAATTATTTTTATCAAACAAAAGAGATTGGACACGCTGCGCCTTTGAACAACCGTGGTTTTAAAAACGAAGGTATTTTTGGTTCCGGGCGAGCAATGAAAAATGCACAATACCTCACACAATTTGGAGCAGATGAACTAGCAATTGCTGGAATTACAATTACAGCATCTGTTTCTTCTTCTTTGTTTGCCGATGGTATCTACAACCACTACTTGCCAACTGCATCCTTATCTTATGTTAATAAAGTTAAATCACCAGTTGGAACGGGCTCGGTTTATCAACTAAGGGAAATCACTCCCTATCATGGACACACATATAGGGTGCCTGCTTTGAGTGAGAGAGAGCCTTTCTTCGCTTCCTTTGCAGAGTATAATGAAAGCATTAAGTTTCTTACAGATGATTATGCTATCATACCAGAGTTTAATATTTCAGAGCACATGTCTTATTATGTTGATCAAAAAGGTGCAAACTTTAGAGCAACAAATAAAAAGTTTTTGGATTTAAAAGGCGCAATCAATACTACTTCAAGTGCTGAAACTGAAATTTCGAATTACAACGCAGATTTTTATAAAGATTATGTTAATACTGAATTCCTACAAGGCTTTAAAGTGGTCAAAGAAGACCACGATAAGATAGGAAAAACAGGCGAAGTAACTCTCACATGTAAGGGTGTGAAAAAATTTCTTCCAAAGCAAGGTTTTTATCCAATGAACCGTTCGGTGCAACTTGGAACACTGTTTTCTCAATCAGTTGGGCCAAGCTTAACCGCATATACCAACACAGAACATGGCGCGGTCGAGGCAAACCAAAACTCAGCAAAGGGGATATTCAAGACCAGCACTACAGACGGTGAATTATACGGAACGTCATTGTATAATCAAGAACAGATCAATGCTAATATGAGGCCGGCGATGCTTCAAGCGGCACTACAACCTCTCTTCGCCCCCGGCATTTTCTTTAACACTATCAAGTCCGGTATTGCTGTTGATTTTCTCTTGGAAAGTGAACAAGGGTGGGCAACAGATACATATACTAACAATATAAAAGGAAATTTTGATCACTTTCCATCTTCTTCAAACGTGATTACTGGAATGGGCGATCCAATCCGAGTTCCATTTGAAGCGTTGACAGATCTGAACAAGTTTCCAACTAATTTGGACATTCCTTATTTATGCCCCAGTTTTGTCACCGGTGCTCTAGAGGAAGGAGGTCAATCTAGACCTTTTGTGACTTTTAGATGGGATGGAGTAAGGGCTTCTAATCTTTATGAAAAGGCAATGAACAATTACTTGGCAGAGTCTGCCAACTTCTTTTTGAAAGAAAAAAGTTTTACTTCTTTTGTGTCCGATGTTGAAGAAAACTTTAAACTGTTTGAAGCCGGCAAAACTTATTATATGGATATCGCTTTGCAGCAAACTTCCAACCATGTTATGTTTGACGAGGTTTGGGTTGAAAACGAAGGAACAGGTTCTAACCTATTACAGACAATCTTTACAGATCCCGGAAGAAAAGGAAGAACATTCGGTCCTCCTTTCGGCGTTGATCGCGCTGATGGCGAGTGGTATGCAGGTGGCGATGCCGGGTTGAATATTTCCGCTTCCTACATAGCTTCTGATCCATCCTATGCGCCTTACACTCCGCCTTATTTTTATGGAAAAAGTGTGGCTAGGGTTGAATTTACGCCGACAGAAACTAGAAGATATACACTAGAAGAAGTTCAAAAAAGTTCTAGTATCACCTATTTCAACGAAGGGTTGGATGGAGATCCAATTCAAGGAACTGCAACTTATAATGGTGCGGCAATTGCTTACCAAATGTCCCTCTCTTCGAGCGTCAACTTGTTGGGTAAAATAACACAGCCGGATATCAAGGTTGTGACAAGAGATTTACAGTCAGTTGTTCGGCAAAAAGAACTTTCTTCAACTTCAAATTTGTCAATTGAGACGACAAATGTTTTAACGGACAACCTGTTGAATATTAATAACGTATTTCAACCACAAGCAGATGTATCAATTGAGCTTGGTGAGCCTTTGAATACAAACAAGGCATCTTGGAGAATTTCTACTAAATACGAATGCCCTGTCTTGAACTTTTACGAACAGGAGGCGGTTGTTTTCCATTCTCGCGGGATGTGGAGTGGCTTGGGTGAATTGCCAACCAATGAAAAAGAAGGCATTTTCCTTTCGGTCTTGCCAAGTTTTTCCGGCTCTTACTTTACAACGAACAATACCGGCTCTTTGGCGGATCAGTTGGGCTTTAAACCAGAAAAGAAAAGAATTGGAGCAATCGCAGAAAAAACTGTTATTAAAGAAGCAATTGTTGCCATTCCTTTCTTGGAGAGGGAGAATATTTCACAAGAAGAAGCGGATTTGACTGTTATTGAAAAACAAAACTTCTTCTCTGTTGACCGTGAGATCTTGGAGCAGCAGATAAAAGACAATAAAGACACTACGTTGACAAGAATGTACAGAAGAATGCAAAACTATGTTATCCCGCCTAACTATAACTTTGTTAAGTATAGGGATATCAATCCTTTTGTTATGTATCTTTTTGAATTCGATGTAGAGTTTGATCAGCAAGACCTAGCCTACATGTGGCAAGGTGTTATGCCAGACGCGTCCTTGACCGGAAATGAAGAGTTTGACGAAGTTACAATCAAGCATATGACTGGAAAAGATGAATTCTTCCACGGAAAAGAGATTCCATCAGATGTTCGTTGGCTGATCTTTAAAGTTAAACAAAAAGCAAGAAAAGATTATTTAGATGTAGTTAACTTGAGAGAGACGGCAATTGATGACTATGGTTATAACTGGCCATACGACTACTGCTCCATTGTTGAGATGGCAAAGGTGGAAGCAACTCTTAAAATTGTGCCAAAAGATACAGCAGAAGAAGCGGGTATCAAGCTTGGAAAGATTTTGGAAGGTGAAGAATAATGGAATTTTTTGATAAAAAAGAAGAAGTTATGGAAATTCAATTAACTTCCTATGGTCGCCAATTGCTTTCCAAGGGAATGATGAAGCCGGCTTATTATGCTTTTTTTGATGATGGAATTATGTATGATGGCGCAAAAGGTGGCTTAACAGAAGTTCAAAACGATGTTCAATATCGTGTTAAAAACGAAACAATCTTTATGAAAGATGTTGACGATTATGAACAAGCAGATCGTTTTGCAAAAAATCCCATTCTTATTCCAGATGAGTTTGAAAAGAATGTTTTGCCGCTTATGGATTTTAACTCAACGTTTGAAAACCAACTTGGAGCTTCTAGGAATACAAATAACAACGCCCCTGCTTGGGCTATTTCTTGCTTCTCAGCAGAGATCACAGGTTCTAATAACTTTTTAACAGCATCGGCGGAGAGCAGAGATATTCCAATCCCGCAAATTAATATCGATCAAGAAAGTATTCAATACGAAGTGCGACCAAGCTCTGAAAACGTTGATCAATTCAATGATCTAGAGCCTTGTGAAAGAGAAGAAAGTGCTTTTTTCAATTCAGAAGTTGTTTTTGGAGATGGAACAACTTTGGAAATCAAAGAAGGCAAGATCTTATTAAAGGTGGAGGAGAAAAACACACTTTCTTTGAAAGATAACTTTGAAATTGAAGTGTTTGAGGTTGTTGATTTAAAAGAAACTCCTGTATCTGCGACGAATACTGAATTTTTAGTACCATTGAAGTTTTTGAAAGAAGAAAAACAAATTCAAAATAATCTTTTGGTCGAACCTGATACGGAAATTTTAGATTCACTGGACAAAGTTAACAATGGATTTGTATCTTATTATTTAGATATATCATACGATGCGGACGTTGATCAGGTTTTAGTTTGTAGAAACGAAGAAAAAGACGACACAACTCTTTTCTTTAAAAATCCAATCAATTGTGACGAAGTGTTGGCAGAGCAGAGAGCCACATCTGTTTATGACAATAATTTAAGCGAAGGTGGGATTGATTTGTTTATTTCAACGTTGGACGAGGAGTGTGAATAATGTCAGATTTTGGCTATGATGATTTCATAGGGGGGTTAGCTGATCCGGGAATGGGAAACCAAGCCGGCAATCAATTAGTGACCGAGCCGGGGCTTGGAGAAAGTCCACTCCCAGATCCGGGCGACATTCTGAGCCAAGCGGCAGGGGCACCAACAGATTTGCAGTCTGCCTTGTCTGTAACCTCGCAGCAGCCCGAAGACGGAACTGGAGTGCAAACTGTCTCTGTTGCGCCCACTGTAGACCCAACAGCCTTATCCAATGCTCTGAATTCTTTAAGTGGTGGCGGAGACATACACCCTTTTTTGAAGACTATTCACGCTTCTTTCCCTATGCCAGAGATTATTGATCTTAAGTTGAATGACCGTGGTCCTCTTTTGAACAAAGTTTTGTCAATCAAAGTTAAAGTTTCTGGAGATTTCTTGTCAGATGAGTGGTTTTGGGAAGATTTTCTAGAATATTTTAAATTCAAGGCTTATTTGGTGCCGAACACAGACGAAATAGAGAATGAAAGCATTACAAGAACTTCTCTTTTTGATGATTATGTCGGCTATACAAATCAAATTGACTTTAAAAGAGAGAAGAAATCATTTTTAAGCATAACTGATCTTGAAAATAAAAGCAATAAATTAGAAAATAAGTATTTCTTTGAAGCGCAGATTGAAATACCAGAGAAGTTTTTAACAGGCCAATACGAGCATTATGTCGTAGTTCGCACTTTTTTCAGTCAGCCTGACTTTTCCAGAGATTTTTTGAACAATACGAAAAATCAAGTATTAGATATGTTGAATAATCAGAACAATGGGCTGTGGGACGCAATAAAGATTGAGAAAACATCTAATTCCGAAGTTGTTTCTTATAAGAGAATTAGAGCTTACTACTTTGATAAAGGCTCCCAAGAGTTTTGGAACGGTGCGTTTTCCTTTTTCTTTGAAAATCAGAAATATTATGCAGCGGATAATCTGAGGGCAGACTTCACGTTTATACCCAGACAGCTTTTCTTTATGGATGTTTTGTTCTCAAAGCAAGATCTCTCTGATGATCTGTTGAAGCCGGTTGTAAGTAATTTAAAAACAGTAGATAAAAAGTTGGATATTGGCTTGAATAAGAAGATACAAACAGTTCAAATCCCAACTCCAAATTCTGATATTTATTTATCAAAGGAAAAGAGCGGAGATGTAAAGGTTTTGTTTTCTTTGGATCTGTTTGAGCTTATTAAACAACATTCAGAACTTCCAGAAAGCCTTTTAGATTTTGTTCAAAAAGGGTTAACAGGGGATACAGTAAAAACATTTGAAATATACGACAGAGGAGCCGCGACAGTGGTCTCTGGTCGCCATCAATACTCATTGGAAGTCAAAATTTCAGAAACATTCAAGCAGAATGTGGAAACTTTGATCAAAAGACTGACAGACTCTCAAAGGTTGTTGAATAACGCATTCGAAGAGGCCAAAAAAGAAGAAAATTACGATAAAGTAACAAGAGAGTTTTCTAGAAGTTTCGCTGAAACTGGCGGAAATGGCATGCAAAAGGACATTGATCAAGTCGCAAATGAAGTTTACGATGCTTTAACTACCAACTTTTTAGCTGATTTTGCAATTGGCGCTCTTACTTTGAAAAGAAAAAGAGTAAAAGAAGAGATCTTCAAAAAAGAAGAAGACCAATTCACCGGTGAAGATGTTGTTTTAAGCTATACCACGCCCATAACTCTTTTTACAGATGTTATTTCAGCCGGCGAAATACAAATGTTCTCTTTTGAAGAAGTCACTTACAGCCCAAATCTTTCTTATACTAGGGAAGAGTTTATGCAAAGCTACAATCTGAGCAATACAGATGTTGAGCAGTTTAAAAATCTTCAAAAGAATATTGAAGATTTTGTTGTTTCTTTGCAGCAGTTGACAAACGCAAAAGATTTAGAAACTAAAAATGTGAAAAACCAATCAAACCAAAACAAAACTAGACAAGTTAGGTTAGAACCAATTAAATTTGTATTTAAAAACATTTTTGTTCCTGCTAGCTATAATGAAGCGTTTGAATATAATGAAGAAGTTCTTTTCTCTGGCGAACAAGAGACAATAGAAAAAGAAGAAGTATTGACTTTTCCTCAAGGCATTGTTTACAACTTTATTCCATCGGCAACCACCGGTGAACAGCCAGATAAAAAACTAAAACAGTTAGAAAGACTAGATGAAGGTGATAAAAAGTTTATTTTCTCTGATAATTTAGGAATGTCTTTTGAGAATGCTGCCTTTAACGATGCGCTTTCCAAGGTTGACGCAGAAGTTCCGACCGCCACAGTCCGGCTGGAATACCTTTCAGGATATCAAAAGAACCCAAACAAAGAAAATATTATGAGATCGCCTATATTCCTAGAATACAGTGAGCCTTTGGAAGAAGGAAAGACTTATTTATTTAGAGCCAAGCCAGTTCAAAAAGATTCTCAATTTGCTATTTATAATGAATACTTCATTAGAGAAGAGAGGTCTAGAGAATAAAAATGGCTAATACAAAAATTACTAATATTTGCCAAGAAGAGTCTGCTGCTAAAAAGAGTAAGCCAACCGGCCCGAGCACTGGCTTGCCATTTACACCGGTTAAATCACAACCGAATATTATAAAAGGCAAGAACCTTCGTTCAAAACATTTGAGAATTATTTCCAAAGACATTTATTTTGGTTCTTTGGGCAGTAGTGTTGATATCTTTCGCTCTTCGGTGGACGGCTATGGTTTTGATAGCTTCATAACTTCCCAGACAGGAGATGTTAGCTCTCTGATCAAAGATGTCGCTAGTGGGCAAGTTAAGTCTAGCACGACAGAAGTCAATAAAGATACCATTTCTTTTGACGTACCTTCAAGTAAAGAGACGAAAGCATTATCAGATTTTGAAAAGTACGTTAAAGGAAAAGAATTTGTTTATTTGAACTTTGTCTTAGACATACCTTTCTCTCAAGAGGAAGTAAGGCAAAACCAAGTCTCCTCTGGAAGGCCAGATCATCAATCCGGATTTGTTGATAATGATCCTAGGATTTCTACTTTTCAATCTGAATTTGTTTACAACTTTTATTTGAGAGATTATGAAAAACTAATCGAAAGAACAAATCAAGAAGAGTGGATTATCCCAAATGCACATATGTTTTCTTTCTTGAAGGAAAGTTTGACAGATCAAGATGTTAAAAACTTTGATAAAGAATATTTGGAACTTATGTCGTATGGCGGAGATGAGGTAAAGCTAAAAAATAGAATGAATACTATTAATTTTAGTTTTCAAGAATATCAAAATGGCTATCTTCCGGCAAAAGAAGATTACTTTAAAAATGCGCCACAAACTACAAAGAATAAAGCAAAAAACTATGTTGTAACCCAAGATGATGTTATTGAATATAATCAATTAGCAGAACAATATAGAGGTGGTGCAAACTTTGGTTTTTATTTGGAGTTTCCATACGAGCCCCCAACTCTTACTGGGAAAGAAGATGATCTGGATGACTTCAAAAACCTTTTCAAAAAAACAAATACTGATTTAAATTTGTATGACTTGGTGATCCGGTCAGAAGGAAACACTACACAGCGAGTAGGTGGGCAATTAACACAAGAAAGTGTCAATAACTTGACCGCTAGCAGTATATCAAAGTTTGATAGTCTTGAATACATTTCTCAACTTTCTTTTGTTGAGTTTGGAAATGTAGGGAAAGCAAAATTGCCTTTGGATTTTTCTCTAGACAAGGTGGGCTATAAGACTTGGGATCTGACAGATTTCTTTTTAGATTATAAAAAGCAATCACAAACAGTTCTTAAAAATATTTTAAACATAGCCAACAATAAAAATGTGACCGTTCTGGGAGAATCCAGCGAAGCAATACAAAAATATCAAAATAATACAACTTATAAGTTTTTTCAAGACCTTATGCTGGAGGCAGCTAATATAGGTTTCAAAAATTTGGTCAATAAAAATAGTTTAACAGCAAAGCAGTGTTTTATTGATTCAAGTGAGACCCCTCACGAAATTTTGTTTTACAAGATCGTTAAAAAAGATCGAAATGGTAATCAACTTCAAACATTTATATTACCATCACCGGCAGAAGAAAGCAAAACAAGAAGAAAATTGTTGAACTTTTTTGATGCACAAGTTAAGTATGATAAGCAATACGAGTACGAGATTAGCGCTTATCCTCTTGTATTAGCAAAGAAATATTATTACTCTCCGTTTTATGCAGACGATAAAAATGCTTTTAGATGGAAGACGTTCATGAACTTGATGAGAGATTTGAGAACGGAATTTTTTATAAACAGCCCCAAAATTAAACTAGCCGCAAATCTTGGAAAAGGTTTAGACACTTTTGAAAATCGTATTTTGACATACATTAGGCAATGGGAAAAAACAAATACCTCAAACTATAAAAGTTCAGGACAGAAACAAGCATTCAATCTCACTATCTTGGCAATACTTTTAGATTTCCAAAATCTTTTTAGAAATTTACAAAATGCACAGCTTGACTTTCAGAAGTATTTTACAGGATTTACTTCCGCCAGTGGTAGGCGCGGCTATTATGATCAGTTGTTTAAGCAAATTGACACGGTCGTTTATGATTTCTATATTAACTCTGGAGGGGGGACAACAAAAAGTATCTTTTCCAACCCACAGGCGCAGCAACAATTGGGCTTCCCAATTGCGGGCTATAGAGACGCTATGGTTAATTTTGTTCTTTTGTTTACAACCGGTCTTCTTATAACAGAGGGGCTCACAACTACATCTGATTTGCGAAAAGAAATCACAGCAACTACAAATGAATATTTCAATACCGCAATAAGAAACTTTGAAATAGCACAGGGAAGAAATTTATTCACAACGGATTTTGATAAGATAAAAATTAGTACATCTGATTATATTGTTCTTATGGAGGTGCCGCTATTCTCTATCGAAGGGAAAGTTTTGGAAAATCCTCCAATCTATCCGGAAGTTCATTTTTCCGGCGTGAAAGGCAAGAACAATCAAATCTTTATTAGTTTGAAAACGCAAACTACAAGAATGTATGAAAAGCCAATTCCTTTTAACGACATTGAAGAAGATTATTTTAATAATCTGATCAAAAGCAAGGGAACTGATCGGAACGGAAGGTTGCTTTTCAAAACAGACGATGAAAATAGAAAGTTTCAAATATTCCGATTGGAAGAGAGGCCAAAGTCGTACAAAGACTTTGATCAACAAATAAGAAGAGAGATCGACCTTCAAGGAAAATATGCCGGAGCAACCTATAGAGACCGCTTGCTGCCAAATAAAAAGTATTATTACACTTTTAGATCGATGGATGTCCACGACAACCTTTCAAACCCATCGCCGGTTTATGAAGTTGTTGTTAACGATCAGGCTGGGTTTATATTCCCAGAGTTCAAAGTAATTCAATTGGAAGATAAAGATTATTATCAATATACACAATCGTTCAGAAAATACTTGGAAATCAAACCAAGTTTTGAAAACACAATTATAGATACAGATATAACTGATAATTTTAAATCAGCATATGGATTGGGGCTTGGAGGTGTTGCGCCTTTGGGTTCAGGAGTGGATAACGCTTGGGGTAAAAAGTTTAAAGTTAGGATTACATCAAAATCGTCCGGCAAAAAAGTAGATATTAACTTTGATTTTACAAAAAAATATGTTGGAGATGTAGTTACCGCATCAGACGTGGCAGGCTATGGCGTTATAAGCGAAGAAGACAGGACAAATATGGCAACCCTACCAGAAAGCGAAAGACCAACACAAGAGTTAGGACAATCAACACCAATCCTAGAAGATAGTGACTTCTTTAAACGAAAAGAAGAATAAAAGACTATTTATTTTAAGTTTTATAAATTAGGAGACTAAAAATGGGTTTTATTGACAACAGTGGGGACATTATTTTAGATGCAGTCCTTACAGACCTAGGAAGAGACCTGCTTTCAAGAGCAGATGGAAGTTATAAGATTACGCATTTTGCTTTGGGCGATGACGAGATTGATTACAGCCTTTATGATGCTACTGCTAGCACTGGAACCGAGTCTACTTCTTTACGTCAGTTGCCTGTTTTTGAAGCATCTACTGAAAGCTCAATTGGCTTGAAGTATCGTTTGGTCTCAATGACAAACAACAATACTTTATTTATGCCAATTGTGAAGTTGAATGAGCTTCAAAGAAATACTCAAAAAGCATCTGGTGGGTATTTTGCGGTTTGTGTTGACAAAAACACAGAAGATTTAATCTTCACCAATAACACCACAGTTCAGGGTGTTCTCGCCGGTGCAAACCCGACTGAGCAAGACACTTTTGTTCTTTTGCACCAAGGTTTGGACACAGACCTTATCTCGCCAAAGCAATCTTTGAGTCCAGAGTTTTTTGAAACTGGATATGTTGCCGAACTGGACAACCGCTTTGGATCTGTGGTCTCAGTTGGGACTACTGCTGTTAATGCTCCTTTGACTTTCATTGACGACGACAACGTTGCATTTTATGATATGTCTTTGGAGTCTGATGGTGGGGAAACAGTTTTCGTTCAGCCAATCAGCAACGACACTGATTCAAAATTTATGACAATCTTGGGGCCAAGAGGAACTTTCCTGCAATTCAAGATTAAAGCTTCCGAACTTCTCACTACTTCCACTACAATCTTTACGGAGCTTGGCGGAACAATGAGTTCAACAACCTTTGGGGCATCCGGGTCAGACGATCTTTACTTTATTGATGCTATCATTCGAGTTCGAGCAAAAGTTACAGGATATCAATTGGATATTCCATTAAGATTTATCAAAGAAATTTAATTCAAAGGGATAAAAAATGGCTGGTACGACTAAAAAAATTACCAAAACTCAACCAATTACAACCAAACTAAGGGAATCCATCCCTATTACTGGCTCAATTGTGTCTGGGACATACGCAGAACCGAACGGCGCAGGAACAACCTCGAACATTAAAGAGTATACTCACGAGATGTTCCAATCTGTTTACGACTATCCTTATGCTTCCTCCTCGGCAAACCATCTTTTTGATTTGACTGCTGGGTATGGAACAAACTCCGACTTGGATGGTGTTACTGGGGAAGTGTCCGGCTCCAAGAAGAACAACATTTATAATGAAATGGCACAAGTTCTTGTTGGTTTTGACATTAACAATAACATTCATCGTTTCGACAAAGACGGCGACCTTACCGGTGGTGCAAAGTTTGATGAAGTCATCACAATCAACGTTGCTCGTCTTTTGGCAAAAGACGGAATTCAAAAAGGAACGTTTGAGTTGGAGCTTGGCGTTTCCGGATCAGATGCTGGATATAGTGCTCCGTTTGAACAAAGAATCAAGATCAAAGACCTTAACGGAACTTCTTCTTACAAAGTAAACTCCCCCAAGGGAGAGTATGGCATTCTTTATGCAAACAACTCCACAGGAACTCCTTTGGACGGCGTTGGTATTGATCCGACAGATAAAACTGCTCCTTGTGGTTTGATTTACTACCAAGCAGGTGTTGCAGTTCTTTCTGCTTCGATGTTTATGCCATCTGCCAATGGCGGGATTATGAGTGCGTCTACCAATAACCTGCTTTGGCTTTCTTCTTCGTCTAGACAAGAAGATATTCACGAGATTTTGACTTCGGGTTCGATCGAAGAGGTTGCAACTGGACTTCGCAGAAGAATGTACAATATGACATTCAACAACACTACGAACTTGGTTTCGACAATGTACTTTTGCGATATTGAGCCGGAAGATTTCAACTTCAGTGCTAACCCAACTTATCTGACCGGAAGCAAGATTAGAGTTAAAGGAAACGACCCACAATCTCCTCCCAAGGCATATATCACTACTGTCGGCCTTTACAATGGGGCGGATCAGCTTCTTGCAGTTGCAAAGCTTTCCAAGCCAATTGAAAACAACCCCGCACAAGCCTTGAAAATCAAAGTGCGCCTTGACTACTAAACTATTAAGGAGGTAAAAAGTGTCTTTGTATAAATTTAACAAGGGCGACACCCTGCTTAATACTTTGGTAGCGAGACCTTCCTATAATTTTTTCATTTATCAGAATGATCTCTACCTTAATGAACATGAGCCAATGTCTGGAACTTACTCGTCTAGCGTTACAAATGTTCCACCGGGCTATGTCAACCTTTACGAACTAAACGTCAACCGAGCTTCTGGCAATTTGATCTATCCTTTTGTTTATCCTAGGTATGATCAGACATTTGCTTTATCCACTTTGCCGACAGCTTCTCAGGTTCAGCAGATTACGGGCTCCATTACAGGGTCTTATCCACTTTCTTCGTCGATCAGTTTGTTTTATTTTGAAAGTGGCGACACTTCTGTAAAACACAAGCTGCGCTCTTTGAAGAATACAATCAATCATTATCGCCCGATGAGCCCTCATTTCAATTATTCAGGTCAGATCCCTGCTGGTTCGGCCTATAGAACAAGGAATTTGGACGAAGAAAACGTTAATTTGATCAATATTCCTGCAATTATTACTGGAAATAACATTAAAAAGGGCTCTGTTTCTTTAAAATATTATGTCTCTGGCACAATGGTTGCGGAATTGACAGATTATAAAAACGAAAGAGGCGAATTGGTTCAAGTTTCCGGAACAATCGCAGCAAATGATGGTAAAGTAGCAGGACTGGTTCTTTATAATGAAGGGTTTATCCTTCTCACAGGGGCTTGGGCCTTGGATGCCAGCCACCAAGAAGATTACACCGGCGATGGAAACGACAATCCCAAGTGGATTTACTACGGAAGTGCCTTATCAGAGACTTTTACAGGTATCTCAACGCCTTCTTCCAGCTATACTTTGGACTTTCAAGCAACAGAGAAGATTCCAAACTTAACTATGCTAGCTCACGCCAACAGAGGAGAATTGAATTACTCAAATAATCCAACTTTTATCTCTTCTAGCTCAACATTACCGACAATTACAACGGGCTCTCTTTATTACAAAGAAAATCCAGAAAGAGCAATCAAGAATATCGTGTCTTCTTCTTTTACACAGACCACCGGTTCGTTTGAAAAGATCACTTATATCACCAAAATTGGCATTTATGACGAATACAAGAACTTGATCGCAGTTGCTAACTTGGCAAATCCTGTTAGAAAAAGAGAAAAAGATTCATTCACATTTAAGTTAAAAATGGACTTATAATGTGGTATAATATATCTTTGGAGGTTTAAATGATATTAGGTTTGGATGTTAGCACAAGCATAACTGGAATTTGTGTACTTGACAAAGAAGAAAATATTGTGTACAATGCTGCTGTTGACACAAGAAAATACAAAAATATGTATGAAAAAGCAGAAAAAGTAAAAGAAAAACTTGAAGAATTAAAAAAAGAATATGATATTAATAACATTTATATTGAAAAGTCTTTACAATCTTTTAGATCAGGCTTCTCCTCTGCAAAAGTTCTTTCAACATTGTCTGCTTTCAATGGGATTGTATCTTGGTTCTGTTATGAGGTCTATGGAATGCCCCCAGAATACATTTCGGCTTCCTCCGCAAGAAAAGATTGCGGTATCAAAGTTCCAAAAGGCCAAAAGGCAAAGCCCTTTGTTCTAGGGGTTTTGGTGAAAGAAGGGTTAATCAATCCGGAATATACGAAAAAAGGAAATCCAAAACCTATTTATTACGATATGTCAGACGCAATTGTCATTGCAAAATCAGGATTTTTAAAAAGGAGAGCAAATAAATGAAAATCACCAAGAAGTTTCTAATGAAGATCATCAAGGAGGAGTTACTTAGGGAAGAAAGAGAAGTGCGGGATTATGATCAGAGTAACTTTGTAGATAGGAAGGGCCGACCCGATCAGAAAGCCTATAAGCAACATCTAGAAAAACTTAAGAAATATGACCATCACAGTTTAGCCAAGCAGGTCGGACGCAACAAGCAGTATTCGGTGGAACTCGCGCCGGAAGATGTCCCTCCTCTTCCTCCTGCGACAAGAGAAGATATCTTAAGTGGAGAGTTAAGAGAAGAAACAGGTTACTATACACAAGTTATTAAATTTAACCTTAAGAAGAAGTCCTCGTTCTTCTCAGATTCGACTAATGTTAGTGAAGGAACATGGAAAAGATATGTGTATTCTCCCGGTGGTGGCGCTATTATTTACGAAGACAGTGGGAATATGGAAGATTATCCTATGGGATGAGAAAATAAACCTCTTGACAACACCCCCCATCCTTGATATAATGTGTGTAACTTTTTCAAAGGAAGCCACACATGAAAGAACTATCCATCCTTAAAAACACATTAGATTATGCTTACTCCAAAGGGAGCGAGCATCTTTTCTATTGTCCTTTCTGCAAGCACCATAAGCCAAAAATGTCTGTGAACATCTCTAAGAACGTATTCAAATGTTGGGTTTGTGACACAAGTGGTAAAAACGTCTATTACCTTCTAAAAAGATTTGGATCATTTGATAACCAGCAAGAATGGCTTAAGATCACAAATCAGATCGATGTTCGTGATTTTGAACTGATGATCACTGGCTCAACGGTACAAGAGAAGATCAAGCAAAAGATCGATCTGCCAAAAGAGTACAAGCCGCTTTTCACAGGGTCAATTGACCTTTATTCTCAAAAGCCTTTGAATTATCTTAAATCAAGAGGCTTTTCACAAGAAAAGATCTTAGAATGGAAGGTTGGGTATTGCCCATCGGGAGAATACAAAGGAAGAATAATCATTCCTTCTTTTGATGATGAAGGGGATGTTAGTTATTTTGTTTCAAGAACATATGAAAAAGATTGGAAAAAGTACAAAAACCCAAAAGCATCAAAAGATATTGTTTTTAATGACCTTTTAATTGATTGGGAAAAGCCAATCATCTTGGTCGAGGGTGTTTTTGATGCAATTCACGAAAAGAATATGATCCCAATCTTAGGATCAACCCTTTCAGAAAGGTCAGACCTTTTTCAAAAGATTGTCGAAAAAGCCAAAAAGGTTTTTATTGCTTTAGATCCAGATGCTTACAAAAAAGAGCTTGACATTATTTCAAGCTTGATCAAATATGGAGTAGACGTTTGGAAAATAGAAGTCCCAGAAGGAAAAGATTTGAACGACATTTCAAAATATGAATATCAAAGGCTAAAAATGACAGCAGTTGAAGTTAGATTTGATACTTTATTTTCAATGATTAACATATAGGAGACACAAATGATTGAATTTTTGAAACAACAAGGTGTTTATGAGTTGGTCTGGTTTTTAGGTGGTATTCTGGCCTACATGAGCCTACAATTTGTCGTGGGTGTGGCACAAGCGTATAAAATTATGAAATCTGCAATGTATTTATCTCTTTCTTTTCTTTTGCAAGTTTATGTCGATACTAGAAGGGAGATACAAGAGCAAAAAGAAAGCTTCAAAAGAGTAAATCCAGATTATACAGATTATGCTTTGGAAAAAGAATTTGATAAAAGGGAGAAAGATGTTGATCTTTGGCGAGACGAAGCATTTAAAGAGTTGTACAACCTGTCACCGGCAATATTTAATGTTGTCAGAAGTGAAATCAGCGAAACAATAGAAAAAGTTAAAAATGGAGGCTTCAATGACTAAGTTTGCCCATATTGCAGACACCCACATTAAAAACCTTAAATATCACTACGAGTATGATCTAGTTTTCAAGCAACTTTATAAAGAGTTGAAAAGAGAAAGGCCAGATTATATTATTCATTGTGGTGATATTGCTCACACCAAAACCCAAATCTCACCAGAATTTGTTGAAATCTGCTCCGATTTCTTCAAGAACTTGGCAGCAATTGCGCCAACTTATATCATCTTGGGGAACCACGATGGAAACCTGCGCAATAAAAGCCGTCAGGATGCCATTTCTCCCATTGTAGATGCCCTAGGTATAGCTAACCTCCATTTGATCAAGAAGGCGGCTAAAATAAGGCTTACAGAGCCCTTTACGCTGAATGTGTTGAGCATCTTTGACGAAGACAATTGGGATCTAACACAAGATCCTGATCGGATCAACATTGCTCTTTACCATGGAGCGGTCAAAGGGTCGGTAACAGATGTTGGATATGTGATCGAACACGGCGATGTTGAGATTGAAGACCTTAAAAAGTTCGATTATGGCTTTCTGGGAGACATCCACAAGACAAATCAGAAGATCGATCGCAAAGGAAAGATCAGGTATGCCGGGTCAACCGTGCAACAAAACTTTGGCGAAACAGACGACAAAGGTTTTTTGGTTTGGGAGATCGAAGACAAAGACAAGTTTTCTGTTCGACACATTCTTCTGGAGAATCCAAAGCCTTTTGTTACGATCAAGTTGACTAAGAAAGGAAAGATTCCAAAATCAGCCAATCCAAAGGCCGGAGCTAGGATTCGATTGGTGTCTGAAAGCAACATCACACTTGACGTTCTTAAAAAAGCTATTGAAGACGCTAAAATCAACTTTAAAGCAGAGTCTGTCACCCACTTGAGCAAAGCAGAGTTGGCTAAAAAAAATGTTGATCTAAAGGACGGCGAGATTGAAAACCTTCGCGATGTAGAAGTCCAGAAAAAGCTTATGAAAGAGTACCTTGAAGAGTTTGAAGTTGAAGATGATATTATGGACAAGGTCGTAGAGCTTAATGCAAAATATAATTCATTAGTTGAAGGTAGTGATGATCAACTTCGCAATTTGAACTGGAAGATGAAGTCTATGGAATGGGAAAACCTTTTCAACTATGGGGGTGATAACTCTCTAGACTTTGAAAAAATGAAAGGAATCATTGGAATCTTTGGGAAGAACTACTCTGGAAAGTCCAGTATTATTGACTCTTTCCTCTTGGGTGCGTTTAACACCACTTCAAAGCCGGCAAAGAAGAATATTTCCTTTATCAACCAAAATAAGACAGATGCAAACATTGAACTTAAATTTGACATTGGAGGGGAAGAGTACACTATTTCCAGAAGCATTGAAAAGTATGTAAAAAAGCTCAAAGGAAAGACAACAGATGAAGCAAAAGTGAATGTTGATTTTTCTTGTTTTGACCCTGCTGCGAAAAAAGTTGTAGAATTGAATGGAAATACAAGGGCGGAGACAGATAGGAATATTCGCAAATATATTGGCTCAATTGAAGATTTTCTGATTACATCAATGTCAGCACAACACGGAGCATTGCAGTTTGTAAATGAAGGCTCTACCAAACGCAAGGAAATCTTGGCAAAATTCCTAGATTTGGTGTTTTTTGAAGAAAAATTCAAAGCGGCAAAGGAAGATTCCAGAGACCTTAAAGCTTTGATCAAAAAAGAAGAAGAAAGAAACTTCAAAGATGAGATTTTTGAACAACAAAGCGCACTAATCTACAACCAATTAGATCTAGATGAGAAAAAGGAATGCTGCGATATACTGAAAAATGAGAAGAAAGGAATGGAAAAAGAGCTTTCTCTTTTAGAGCACAAAATCAAGTCAGTTCCAGCAAAAATCATCAATGTTGAGAAGTGCAGAAAAGAGTTGAAAAACTCTAATCAAATCTTGGAAACCTTGAGAGCAAGCCAAGCTAATTTGGAAGGGCAAAAAGAAGAAAAAAGTGCTTATTTGAACAAAATCAAAGAGTTCCTTTCCACTTTTGATCCGGAAGAATACTACCAATCTTACGAGGTTGGTAAAGAGAAAGCAAAGCAAGTTAAATTGATCTTAAATGAGGTAAAACAAGAGGAAATCAAGAAGAAAATGGAAGAGAAAAAGATCTCTCTTCTCGATCAGGTTCCCTGTGGAGATCAGTTTAAAACTTGCAAATTTATCAAAGATGCTTTTGTTGCAAAAACAACAGTTTCAGAGTTGGAGTTGGCCTTGAAAGGACTTCAAAAAGAAAAAGAAGAAGCACAGGATTACATTGATGGTGACGAATATAAGAAAGCAGAAGAGTATGTTCAAAACTATGAGAAGTTAGTTGAGAAAAAGGACAAAGTTAGCTCTGAACTGCTTAAATTGAAGAACAAAGTGCTTCAAGGTGAAACCAAGATTTCATCTACTGAAAGCATTATTTCTGAATTGAGGTCTGATATTAAAGAATACGAAGATAACAAGGAAGCGATTGAAAATCTCGAAGCTTTGATAAAAGAAGAGAAGCAGCTTAAAAAAGACCTCAAACAAAAAGAAAACGAATATAACACCTGCGAAGCAGAGTATATTCATCTTCACACCGTTAAGGGTCAGATTGAGCAAAAACTGGAAACTGTCAAAAAAGAAGCCGAAGAGTATGAAGAAAATAAAAAGAAGTTTGCAGCATATCATTTGTTCATGACTTGCTATCACAACTCTGGCATCTCATACGAGATTATCAAAAAAAGACTCCCAAAGATCAACGAAGAGGTTCAAAAGATCTTGACAGGGGTTGTTGATTTTGAAGTTTTCTTTGAAACAGAAGAAAAGAAATTGAACATTCTTATCCAACATCAAGGGCACGATCCTAGACCTCTAGAATTAGGTTCTGGAGCCGAAAAGTCCATTGCTGCTATGGCTATAAGACTGGCCCTGTTGAATGTCTCTTCTCTTCCAAAAAGCGATATTTTCATCTTAGATGAGCCGGGAACAGCTTTGGATGAAAATAACTTGGAAGGCTTCACTAGAATACTTCAAATGATTAAAAACTACTTTAAAACGGTTTTGATCATAAGTCATATGGATTCTCTCAAGGACATTGTTGATTCAACAATTGATATTGATAGAGTTGATGGATTTGCGAGAGTAAATCAATAAAAAGCACCTATTTATATATAAATATATAAAAGGCGCTCAACAATGATCAAAATTAAATTCCTCAAAAAACTCCCCATTTCAGGAGGTAAATGCCCTCCTGCCACACAAGATCTAGAGCTAAACACCAAAAACAGAAACGCTTCAATCAAGGCAAAACACATCCAATACGGCCCTTTGAACCTCTCTGACGAGGCTTACTGGGAAAGAGCCGCAGAGCATTGGAACACTACCCCCGACGTGGCTAAAAAGTCCAAATGCGGCAATTGTGTTGCTTTTGATATTTCACCCAGAATGGACGATTGTATGCCCGGCCCTGTCTCTGATGAAGATGGTCGATTGGGCTATTGCTGGATGCACCACTTCAAATGCCACAGCGCAAGAACTTGCTACACTTGGGCAGCAGGCGGGCCAATTAAAGAAGATAAAGTTTCTTACGAATGGCAAGAAAAAGGTGAAAAATAATGCCTTATAAGATTAGAAAAACAAAGTGTAAAAAATCAGATGGCTCTTCCGGAACGCACGTTGTCTACAAAAAAAGCGGAAAGCGTGTCGGATGCACAGACGATCCGGAGGATTACAAAAAAGCGCTTTATGCAGCAGAAGTTAACGAGGATCTGATCTTGGAAGACACTTTGTACAAAAACGTAGAAGATGATGTATTTCTGCACTTCACCCTGCGAGATAGAGCTTACAAGATTAGAGAGATGGGAGTACTACTTCGACAGCCCGAAGGTATAAAGAAGTTTGGAACAGATACGATTGACGCGGTTTCATTGATTTGGGGAGATTTTGTACCCGGAGTGCAAACTACTCACCTAGGCGATGAGGACATCGTAGCAATCATTTTCAAGACTGATGTCCCTCCAAAGTATGGTTACGTTGAAGAGGTGAAGTGGGATGTTGAAAGGCTTCCCATATACGATGTTAGGATTGTGCCTTTTGAAGAAGCAACTCAAATGTTAAGAAACGCCCCTGAACATATTGATGAAATGGATTATGTTCTTTATAAGGAAAGCAAAAATATGAATATTGAAGAATTAAGTGCGATCATTCTAGAGGAGGTTAGATTAGCACTGGAAGAGGCCAAAAAGAAAAAAAAGAAGAAAAAATCCAAAAAGAAGAAAGGCAAAGACGATCGTTGCACTCGCATTGCAAAAAGAAAATATGATGTGTGGCCTTCAGCCTACGCTAGCGGCGCAGTTGTTCAGTGTCGCAGGGGAAAGATCTGGAAAGGTCTAACAGAAGAGCTAAACGAGGCGGCAGGTGAGGGCGACATTAAACAAAAACTATCGCAACTAGCAAAAGGCGATCAGGAATTAAGACAAATTTGGGCGATTCGGTTGAAGGCGGCAGGTGGATGGTCGGAAGAACTAGTTGATGAATTTGCAAAAGAACATGGAACTGATAAGGAAGATTTGTTTGGTGATCACTCTAGACAAGAAGAATTTAAAAAATTATTCAATATGATGTCTGATGCAGATTATAATAACTTTTCTGACCAAAATTGGGACCATTTTCACATAATCGTCCAACACATGGATAAAGACATAGACATTCAGAAAAAAGCAAGAGAGGTATTAAAAAGACACAATAGAACTGAGCAATATCAATATTTAGATGATAGGATCAATTGTGCTGAGTTTGGCAAACAACTATACGGAACGCAGAATGGCTGCGAGAAAGTGGATACTTTGCAAGAAAGAAGGCGAAGGAGAAATATCTGGAAAGGTCTGACAGAAGAGAGGGAAATCACTCCAGAAGACAAGGAAACAATTGCTGACATTGTAACAAAGCTAAGAGCAGCATCAGAGTCTCACGCTCAAATGGCAAAAGACTTAGAAGATGGCGCAGCAAAACTTGAAAAAGGTTCAGAGGCTCATTCTAGCCAAGCAGATAAATTAGAGAAAATGATCCAAGAAAGAAAAAAGAAGAAAAAAAAGAAGGCTAAAAAAAAAGTAAAGACTGACTTTTCCAAAGAAAAAGATAAAGGTCTTCACGGTTGGTTTGAAAGGCAAGGTGGTAAAGGAAAAAGCAAAGGCTGGGTTGATTGCAATACTTGCCGAACAGACAAGAAAACAGGAAAGAAAACCTGCAAGTCTTGTGGTCGTCAGAAAGGTGAGAAAAGAGCAAAATACCCCTCTTGCCGTCCAACGCCGGCTGCTTGTGGAAGCAAAGGTAAAGGGAAGTCTTGGGGTAAAAAATCTGCCAAAAAGGGAAAAAAGAAGTGAAGTTGACAATGGAAAGCTGGCGGAAGTTCCTTTTAAAAGAGAAAACTAGATTAGACAAAGAAGTTGAAAAAGGAAAAACCGCGTTTAAAACGGTAAAAGGTGAAGTTTCAGCAGAAGAGGTTCAAGAACCGGATCTTGAAAAGCTTTTTAAACATCTAGAAAAGTATGCCAAGCCCGTTGGAGAGGAGGACCACATGCTTCACTTCAATGCTAGATCTGAAAGACCGGCATTCCATGGCAGAGATTATAAAACAAACACTCCCGGATTATATGGGTGGGGCCTTAGTGAGGAAAGTTTGGAATACTATAGAAATGTTGGCGCACCAGTATACGCAGCAGGGCTTCCTTTTATTTTCTTGATTAAATTTAAATCAGGACCAGATGAAGTTCTTGATCTGGTCGATGGTAATGAGAATATCTCTGAAGAGGAAATAGCTGAAAAAGCCAAAATCTTAAAAAAAATGGCCACAAAACACTCAAAGGTTGCAATCAAAAAAGCACAAAAAGATCAGGTTGAGGTGATAGCTTCTATTATGGATAGTTGGATAATTATGGCGAAAGTATATATGCTTGAGGACGCTATCGAAGGCTTAGGTGAAGAAGATCAAAAGAAGGCCCGCAGAGCAGCGAACGATTTCGAGCGGAATAATCCTATGACAAAATCTTTGTGGATAAGTGCAGTTGGAAAAACAATTGATCATAACACCGATTTTTTTGATATATTTAAGACGAATAGACAGACTAGTCATTCGTCTATCGATATTGCTAAAGTTTATGAAGAATTTCTTCCCATTTTATTCAAAAAAGCCTTCAAACAACAAGAAGTGTTAAACCATTATAAAGGGTATATGGGGAAATATTTTAATTTTGATGATTTTGTTTCCAGATTTAAAAATGATATCAACAAAGAGAGGCATACCATCGGCAGACAAGTAAATCAAGTCATCGACAATGGTACATTAAAAAATGATATGGAAAGATTGATCACAAAAGTTGACGATTTTGCAAAAACAGGAAGAAGAGAAAAAGAGTTTGGCCATCGTGGGTGGGCTGGGATTCGAGACTGGGAAGAAGGCGGTGCTTTAACCCAATTATATCAAGTGGTTTTAGATGTGGAACATAAGCTTAGAAAATATGGCCTTGACTTCAACGCCGGATTCTACCTAGCAAGAATGGGTTTCAACGTAAGAAGAAGGATATATCAAAAATTCCAAAGAGGTACCGGTCAAACAGGAGATGCCCGAGCCCAAGAGAGCCGAGGTAAACACCCTGATGAGTTTGTTGTCTTAAGTAAAACTGGCTTTGAAATAGTAGATATTTTCAAAAATCCTTATTTTGAGGGTTCACTCGACAAGGACCAGAAATCTACTGAAGATTACGTTGGCAAAGGGGCTAGCACCAAAGATAGAGAAGACGTTAGTAGCTATCTTTCGAGAGTCATAAAAAAGCTCAATGCAAATCAAATAAAACGCTATTATCGTGAAAAAGTCAAAGAGTACGAGAAACCCTACACAGAACAAAGAATGTTGATGAGGAAATATTTGTTAGCAAATAAACAAACACCAGAAGATATAAAAAAGGAAATTGTGTTAAAATATGGTAAAAAAGACTTTGAGAAAGGGTATGATTATATTGGAGAAGTAATAGAGTATTACGGCTTTGCCGAGAAAAACTTTAAGAAATATGGAATTTCACCTAGTCTGCTGGTGGATTATGTAAGTATGCTGTTGAGTTTGCCAAAGAATAATGAACATTTAATTAGCGTAATGGAAAGCAAGGAAGCAATTACGTACATGTCTAAAGATCAAGCTGGATTCCGCTCCCTTCTCAATAAGTTGTCATCTAAGTACAAAGACAATAAAAATATTATGAATGCAATTCAAGGTTACGCCAGAGGAGAATCTTCAACAGGCCGGTTGATGTTTGAAAGAAAGAGATTTAAAATAAACATTTTAAGTTCTAAAAAAGGAAAAAAGAAATGAAAATAAAGATTTTGAAAGAGATGAAAGGATGTATTGGTGTTTATGAAAGATGTCCACATTCCGGGTGCTCTTATTGCAGGAGCGAACACGGTCGCGACTTTGATAAGCACGATCACGAAGGTTCAATGGCTAGGACAAATCTTGCTAAAGCGCAAAGATATTGTGAAAAGCTACTCTCCATGATCAGAGACGAAGATGATCTTCCGGAGTGGGTTGATGCAAAGATCACAAAAGCATCCGATTATCTTTCTTCTGTTAAACATTATCTGGCCGGTGAGATTGCCAGAGATCAGGGAATGCTTGAAGAAAGACTTTCCGAAGGGATGAAGTATCATATGGACAACAATATTACCATTGATAAAAACATTTATCGTATTCACTCTGACAACTTCTTTTCTCTTTTCAAAGAAGCAAGAAACCTTTGGAAAAAAGGCTTGGTTAGTTTAACAGAAGCTGAAAGATATTATATCTCTGAAACTGAAATTGGAGAATTCGGCATCTTTGAGGGCGAAAGAGTTCCATTGGACTTTCCAATGGTGGAAGAGTCTCTTTTGGAGGCAAAGTACAAAGGAAAGGACGTTAAGCTTAATAAACCCCAAAGGGGTGGTTCCAAGAAGTTTTATGTTTATGTCAGAGACCCAAAAACCAAAAACATTCGCAAAGTTTCGTTTGGCTCCAAAGGAATGTCGGTCAAAGTCGCCAGCCCAGAAAGAAGAAAGTCTTTTGCAGCACGACACAAATGCAAACAAAAGAAAGACAAAACAAAAGCAGGATATTGGGCTTGTCGTGTTGGTCGCTATCCGCATTTAACCGGTTCAAAGAAAAGGTTTACTTGGTGGTAATATGGAATTCCCTTTTAAAGAGAAGAAACTAGAAAATAATATTGTAATCAGAGAGTTCAAAGAGAACGTTGACTCCGAAGAGCTTATCTGGCATAGAGACAAAGAAAATAGAGAAGTTACAATTTTGCAATCTTCTGACTGGCAACTTCAAATGGACAATGAAATTCCAAAAACCCTTGAAGAAGGAAAAACTTATTATATTCCTGCTTTTGTTTATCACAGAGTAATCAAAGGCAGTGGCGACCTTATTGTTAAAATAAAAAAGGAAGAAGTTAAATGAAGATGAAATTAATCATGGAAAGCTTTCGAAAAACAATGAAAGAATTCAAAGAGAGAGAAGGCAAAACAATGTCTTATGATTCTTCTTTGGGTGGTTTTGTTGTTTCAAAAGAAGACTTGTCAAAAATCAACCAAGCAATCGAAAAGATCTACAAAGCATTTGAAGAAAGAACCGGAGGAACTGCGGAAGATATTCCCAGAATCGAAGTAGAAGATCTAGAGCCTGTTGCGACCGCTTTGAATGAGTCGGCAGAGCAAGGTGTGGAGCCCACCGAAGAGGAAAAGGATTATATTGCTCTACGCCATTTTGGATACGATTCATGGAGCGAATTGCCCGAAGAAGACAAAGAACTTGTGATGAGAAGGTTGGAGCTTTTCACCCCGTCCGGTCAAATGAAGCAGAACATTGGGGCCGTTAGTGGTTTGAAAAAAGGTCTGGGCCGTATGAGTCCAGAGGAATTCGAAAAAGGGGGGTATGTCCTCCCCGTTTCCGCAGGGGTTCTGGAAGATTTTCAGGCCATGGTTAATGAGTTAAAAGAGGGTGGTGAAGTTGATAGTCTCTTTGAAAAAGCTAGAGATTGGTATCATAAAATTAGAGATCTCCTCGATGAAGAAACCGGAAACGATCAAGACGCTACTTTGCTAGGTCTTCTTATTGCAACGTACAGCCCCAGAGCCAAGTTTGCTTTGAACTTGGCTGAAGCGGCCTTTATGTTCAAGGCAGTTGAAATGGATGCAAAAGACAACAAAGAGCTTTTGAGAGAATATATTAATATCTTTCCCGGTGGTAAAAAGAAAAATCAGGGAGAATTTCGAGGGTTTACAAATGCGCACAAAGTTCCAAACTTCACCCTGAATTTGATCGCCCCAGATTTGTCTGGTGGGCGAGATAAAGAAGGGAAAATTAGCTACGATGAGCTTTATATGTGGAACTCCACAATTGACACTTGGATGATTGACGCTTTTTATCCAAATGTCAGAGGTGTTACAACGGCAAAAGAGTGGGAAAAGATCAAAGGCAAGATGATGGGTAACGTTGTTACTTATCGGTATATGGCAGGACTGGTTGCTGAAGAAGCGAAAAAACTAGGCCTCTTACCTCACGAGCTTCAAGCTATTGTGTGGGTTGCTTCTCAAATCAGAAAGACTGGAGAGAAAGGTCTTGGTGTTACTACTGAATTTGCAATCAATCAAATTAAACAATCTATCGTCAACCTAGAAAAGATTAAACAACAATTCAGCGAAGAGGAAAGGATTAATAAGAAGTTGGTCGGCCCATACCTTAAAGAGTTGGATATGGACAAAGAATATACAGAACAGTTTGGAGATCAAAGCTGGCTTAAAGTTATTTTGGATAAGATTGAAACAGAAGGTTTTGATGAGGCTGCTGATTATATCTTGGGAATTAAAAAAGGAGACAAAACGGTTGTTCCCGGTGTGCGCTCTATCACAGCCTCTGGTAAGAAAGGGAAAGAACCAGATCGCTTTAATCCTGTTCGCCCAGAGTTTAAACCAAAGAAAGATAAGAAAGAAAAGAAAGAGAAGAAGAAGAAGCCAAAGGACACAAGATATCAAGACGCAGAAAAATACGGAGAACTTAAAACATTTTATGTTATGAATGAAGTCATTCAGATGCGAACCGGAAAGTTCAATAACCTTCACGACTCAATTCTTTTGTACTTGAGTGATGACTTCTCTAAAGAAAAGGCTGTTGATTACATTCTGGGCAGATTTGATTCTGAAGCAAAAGCCTCCAAGGACTACTTCATCAAAGAAAGCAAAAGAAGATTTGTTGTAAGGATTTTGAAATCATGAAGATGGACGAAAAGTACCCTCTTCTACCACACGATGAAGAGATTTCAGATTGGCAATGGTGCATTAAAAAAGCAATCATTGATATTCATGCCAAAGCAATGCCTTACAAAAGGGGTAGCTGGGGTGGTTCAACTGAAGATATCTATTATGACAAAAGAAGGATTTTGAGAAAAGGCGAAGGAACTTATTGTGTTGGATGCACTTCGGAAATCTTTTTCCGTGCGTGGAAGGAGTTCACAGGGGATTATCTTGAAACACCAGAAGGCAACTTTACAGGCAGAGAAGCTTGGGAGGTTGCAAGGGCCTTTTTCTTTGCTTATAAAGACGAAGAGATTGATGGAATGCGAACAGACGAACTTGGAGCAATGGGTTGGTTTAAGTGGCTAGCAAATAGACCGGAACGCTTTGATTGGTTTGAAACTTTCACAACGCACGATCCTTATCAGATCCAATTTGGAGATTGGGTTTCAATGCAGTTCGCAGAAGATTATTCATCTGGTCACGCTACAGTTGGATTGGGATTGGACAAATACAAAGGCAACGACGTTGTCAACGTTTATTCCTCAACTACTTATTATGATAAAACTTGGATGAAAGAAAAAGGTGTTGAAAATCCTTATTCAACAGGGAACGGCTTTGATTATTATCGTCTAAACGTAACAAAGAATGGTTTTAAAAGAAAGTTCTTTGTTTCAAGATTGGTTCAAAAATAGGAGTTTATAAATGACTTGGACAAAATATGATGTTGGTTTGGGTCACGTTGGTTCGTACCAAGTCAGTTCCAGACCTTATCTGACTTCTTCTTTAACGGTACCAGCGTCCGGATCGACACCAAAGAACATTTCTTTTGAGTCTGTCACTAGATTTGTTGTAATTACCAACACGCTAGACGGGAGCGCAACAAACGTGCCTCTTCGGGTAGGAATATCTGAAAATGGAGTGAAAGGTTTGGTTGATAACAATTATTTTACATTGAACAATGGAGAAAGCTTTGAAGCAGAGTTTAAAGTAACAGATCTTTATTTAATGTCGGATACTTTAAATGAATGCTCGGCTTCTGTCATTGCAGGGTTGACAGGTATACCAAAGCAAAGATTGGCTAACAACTGGTCAGGCTCAGTGGGGGTAGGATAAATGGGATTTTCAGATTTAAATAAACCTAAAAAAACTCTTGGAGCGGACAATGTTAATATTGCTTCTCCTATTTCTACGTTTGGGCAAGTGATGGTAGAAAGTTTTTTTCCAGTTGCCCAAGGTGATTTTGTCTATGGAATTAATGATCAAAACTTTACCACATCGTCTTTGATGGGCGCGACAGTTTCATCAACAAATGGAATATGCTCTCTCCAAAGTGGCACAAACGCATCAGGTTCTGCTACAGTTCAGTTGAGGAGGAGTCTTAAATATCGCCCCGGACAAGGCGCTTCAATGAAAGCAACAGCCTTGTACGACACCCCAGATGCAGGAAACGCACAGTTTATTGGAGTTGGCAACGCAGAGAATGGGTATTTTATTGGATACTTTGGAACTTCTTTTGGTATTTTACACGCAGAGGACGGCGATAGAGAAATAAGAAAGCTAGAGATTACGACTGGCGCTGGTACAGAGGATGTTACAATTACTTTGGATGGCAATTCTATTGTTGTGCCTGTCACCGGCGGAGCAGATGTAACCCAAACAGCCTATCAGATTGCTTTGGGGGACTATTCACAATTGGCACCCGGAGGTTGGTTAGCAGATGCAGTTTCTTCCTCTGTTTATTTTATCTCTGCTCGCGCCGCCGCTGCTTTTGATGGTTCTTACTCTGTTTCTTCTGGTGGTTCTATTGTTGGTTCATTTTCACAAATACAGGATAGCACCGCGCAAACAACAACATTCATTACAGCATCTTCTTTTAATATTGATCGATTAGATGGAAAAGGGCCATCCGGCATGACAATTGATCTTACAAAAGGAAATGTATATGAAATTCAATATCAATATCTTGGGTTTGGAAACGCATCATTTTCTGTTGAAAATCCTGAAACCGGAGTGTTGGCTCCTTTTCATATGATCAAAAACGCAAACGCTAGAACCACGCCGGTTTTGAAAAATCCAAACACATCAGTCTTAGTAACATCTGCAAACATTGGCGGAACAACTGGCAAAACTTTGAAAACCGCTTCGATGGCTGGGTTTGTTGAAGGGCAAATTCAAAAATTAGATCCAAAGTTTGGTAAATCATTTACGTTCCCAACTGTCAACAGTGCAACCTATAAGCCCGTGGCGCTTTTAAAAGTTAATAGAGTCTATAGAGATCAGAGTTGCTATGGAGAATTTGATCTCTTGGAGATTGGTGCTTCCAATGAGTCTGCTGCTGCTTCTCCAAAAACATTGGTTGTTGGATTGTTTAAAAAAGCAAAAATCTCCGGGGACGTTAGTTTCGAATATGTTGACGAAAATAACAGTGTAGTTTCTTATGCTCAATTAAGCCCATCTACGAATGCAATTTCAAATTTGGCTGATATTGATCCTTTTTATACCTTTATCGTTGGCGCTGGACAAGGTGTCCAAAAGGACATTACAGAATTGCAATTTGCTTTTGGATTAGGTCAGGATATTCTAATTGCTGTAAAAACCACCGGAAACGTTGCAGGTCAAGTTTTGGTTAACTGGTTTGAACAGCAATAACAAATTAAATTTAAATAGGAGTTTAAAATGGCTAGAAAAAAAGCATTTGTTGATAAATATTTATCATCATTTATTTCAAAAAAGTTATTGGTTTGGATTGTCGCAACAATCGTATTTTTAACAACCGGCAATCTTAAATCAGGAGACTGGCTTGTGATCTCTGCTATTTATATTGGTGGACAATCTGTTATTGATGCAGTGAAAGCAATGAAAGGTTCGACCAATGTTACAACGAAAGTTGAAACAGCAGTGAAAACAATCATGTCCGACAAAGACAAGAAAGATGAGAAAGGAAAAGTTCCCCTTTCCGATACAACAGGTGATACGGTGACAAAATGAATGAGATTTGGGCAGAGATTAAAAGAAAGTGGACAGAATCCAAATATTTTATAGCAATTGTCTTTGTCTTTGTGACAGTTGCTCTTTTTCTTTTAGTATCCAGTGACGGTCAAAAAAGACTAAGACAAATTATAAGATCTTTGCAGAAAAGAAGAGAAGATGAATTGTACGAGATCCAGCAAAAGCAAGATCAAAAACAAAAAGAAAAGAAAGATCTAGAAAAGAAACACGAAAAGATCTTGGAAGAAATTGGAAAAGAATACAAGATTGGAAAAGAAAACGCCAAGAAAGAATACGACAAGAAAGTTAAAAAGATCTTGAAACAAACAAAGAAAGATCCTTCCCAATTGTCCAAAAGATTGGCAGACGAATTTGGTCTTGATTATAAGGAGGGAGAATGATCACCTTTAAACGCATTTTAAGCACCATTCTAGCCACTTTCATCACAATTTCGCCCTGCTATGCCAATAAGTCCACAAGACTCCAAAAAGGGGCAAAAGCGCCCTTCTCTGGAACGCTCTTGGATGATGAAGCGGTGGCAAAGATTTTAGCAAAACAAGATTACTTGAAAAAAAGCTTGAAGCTGGATTGTTCTTATCAGAAACAAAAAGAAAAAGCAAAGCTTCAATTGAAGATTGATCAGTGCAAAGTAGACTTCAAGATTGAAAAAGAATTGAGAAAAAACTTAAGAAAGATTGATCAAGAAGAGATTACAAGATTAAGAAAGATTGCAAAGCCGCAAAACAATTGGACACCTCTTTGGATCACAATTGGCTTTGTTGCCGGAGCAGGAACAACAATTTTAATTCTTTACGGAATACAAGGAATTCAAAAGTGAAGATCAAGAAAGAAACCATTCTCAAAATCATCAAAGAAGAGATCGAAAGAGAACTTTTGAAAGAAGGTGTTTTAAAAATTCAAAATCATATTTCAAATGAAAATTTAAAATTGATTGAAGACAAGTTTCGTGAGCTTTTAAATATATATTTAACTTCCGATAAAGAAGAGGAAATTTATGATCAAGCCGAAGGCTTTAAGTTTAAAAATGTTGCCGGAGAGGAGCAGGTTGTTGACTTAATTCTTTCAGTTGGTCGGCCCCTAAAGGGAGAAGAAGACTCTCTGGCATTTCTTTCGGAAGAAAGCGATAAAGGTTATTATCATTTAAAAATAGTTGTAGCATACAAGGAAGATTTCGACAAAGAAACTATTGACTTTGCCATAAGTAGGATGCTTGATCACGAGTTGATTCACCTGATAGATTCAAAATATTTTAAAAAATCAGATTTTAAAAAAGGTTATCTTTCCCAAAAAAGAGAAATCTTAGCACACTCTAGCGAAATATACAAAGAGGTTGTTGACTTTTTAAATTCAGAAGACGAACAAGATAAAGAATACTTAAACAGTTTGTTTAATTTTTACAAGGAAGGGCAGGTTACGCAGTTAAATCTATTTAAACTCTTATTAGGAGTTAGTCGAGCGTTTAAAGAGGCGAAATTGGGAGACGATCCCAGATTTATAAATAATAAAACACTGCAACATACAATGAGAGATAAGCAACCTTATTTAAAACATCTTTACAAAAAATTGTGGCCATTGATTCAAAAGAAACTTAAGGAGGTTTAATGAAAGACCAAAACTACGTTGTGAAAATGGAGAAGGCAATCTCCGAAAAATGGGGTGCAGAGGCAGTTCAAAACCCAAAAGCAGGCTGGGATCAAGAAAAAGAAAAAGAATATCTTGAACAATTGAAAGAAAAGGAAAAAAGAAAGAGAGATTTAGAGAAGAAAGCAAAACAAAACCTCTCAAAAGTAGCAAGAGTTTGTTCAACTTGTGAACAAACAAAGATTGGCTCAAGACACGATGTTTATTTCACAAAGTTTTCCTGCTGTTTTGATTGCTATGTACAGTGGATTGAAGGCAGAGAACAAAGATGGAAGGAAGGTTGGAGACCAGACAAAAAATAGTCTTTTAACCTTCTAATTACTATTTATTACAAACAAATTGTTTTATTGGAGATTTAAATATGTCAGAAATGTTAGCAGTAGTTAGAGGAATTTCCCAAGTATTGGCAAATACCTATCACGGCGCTTACGATCCTAGAACTGGTGAGAAAATTAAAGTGGGCTTGAAACGAGATCAAGAAGTTCCCCATACAGAGCATCAACTTTTGGACGGCTTTAAAGTTCGTTTTCACGGAAATAAAATGGTTATCACTTATCAAGCTGATGTCGATCTGAAGCATATTCATAGTTGTGACTACGAACAAGAAGTAGAAGAGATTTATGCTAATATTGTCAAATATCTTCAAACAGAATACAAAAAACACACCGGTCGTTCCCTTCGTTTGACCGAAGAAGGTGAGTGTGACATTCTTATGCAGTCGGTCTCTAGAAAAAGAAACTTTGTTCAATGTGTCAAGCATTACAAGATTAACAATATCAAGGGAGAGCCTAACCCCTACGATGATGGTGAAGACCTCGTAAGAGATGCAACCAAAAGATTTATCGCCTTGGGTAAGAACAACACTCCATTTTAAGGATTGAAATGTCTAAAAATGCTGCAAGAATCTCAAAGAAACAAATTAAAGCGGAAATTCTCAAATCAGGTAGAGACCCGGTTTATTTTATCAACAATTATGTAAAAACTGTCCACCCAGTTCGTGGCGCAGTCCCTTTCAAAACTTACCCCTTCCAGACAGAGCTTTTAAAAGAATTTCAAAACAATCGCTACAACATTATCCTTAAAGCAAGGCAGTTGGGCATCTCTACTTTGAGTGCATCCTATATTCTTTGGATGATGTTGTTTTCTCAAAACAAAAACATTCTTGTTATTGCAACAAAGCTTCAAACAGCAGGAAACTTGGTTAGAAAAGTTAAGCAAATGATGAACTCTCTCCCTAGCTGGATGAGGATTGCATCAATCAAGATTGACAACCGAACTTCTTTTGAACTTTCAAACGGCTCACAAATCAAAGCATCTGCGACTTCTGCTGATGCAGGTCGTTCAGAAGCTCTTTCTCTTTTGGTTATTGATGAGGCCGCTCACATTGAGAATATGGATGAGCTTTGGGCTGGTCTTTATCCTACAATTTCAACCGGTGGTCGCGTTATTGCACTTTCTTCTCCAATGGGTGTTGGGAACTGGTTCCACAAAATGTGTGTTGGAGCAGAAAACAGCGAAAACGACTTCTTTTTGACCACTTTGCCATGGGATGTCCACCCTGAAAGAGATGATAATTGGTTCAAAAAAGAGACAAATAACCTTCCGCAAAGAAAAATTGCACAGGAATACCTTTGCTCTTTCAATGCTTCCGGTGAAACCGTTGTTCACGCCGACGATCTTACTTATTATGAGAAGAAAGTGGCAGTTCCAAAGTACAAGTCAGGGTTTGACAGGAACTATTGGATCTGGAAAGAGGCCGAAAAAGGTAAAAACTACCTTATCTCGGCAGATGTTGCTAGGGGCGACGGAAGAGACCACTCTGCTTTCCATGTTATTGACGTTGAAGAGATGGACATCGTAGCAGAATACTGCGGGAAGCCTTCAATTGATCTTTTTGCGACCTTTTTGCAAGATGTTGCAAGGGAATATGGAAATCCTCTTTTGGTTGTCGAAAATAACAACATTGGATACGCGGTTTTAGAAAAATTGATTGAAGCAGGATATCCAAATCTTTATTTTTCTATTAAAGGTTCAGGTGAATATATTGATTCTTTCACCGCTGAAACGAGAACTGGGTCTGTTCCCGGTTTTTCAACTTCTCATAAGACCAGACCCCTGATCATTGCAAAGTTGGAAGAATTCATAAGAAATAAACTACTTAATATCAAGTCAAACCGCCTTATACAAGAGCTAAGAACGTTTGTTTGGAACAATGGTCGCCCAGAGGCGATGAAAGGTTACAACGATGACCTTACAATGTCTTTGGCAATTGCCTGTTGGGTTAGGGACACTGCCATTGTGCAAGGAAGAAGAAACGATGACTTTAAAAGAGCCTTGATTGGTGGGATTATGTCAACAAGATCCGGATTAGATGTTAGAGTTCCGGGCCAAAAAGACTATAATAGAAGTGCAGATCTGCAAAGAAAAGCAAGACAAGCTGCGAAACAACAAGAACAATTTAGCTGGGTATACAAAGGATAAAAAATGGCTGCTCCGAAAAATGATAAAGGTAACA
>Ga0208767_1000087_pt1 | contig 57718 bp, 75 predicted proteins | sample VirMetDEL_Mar_21_FD_184514 | JGI IMG/M metagenome (GOLD analysis project Ga0208767, IMG submission 184514) | Aqueous microbial communities from the Delaware River and Bay under freshwater to marine salinity gradient to study organic matter... | ecosystem: Environmental > Aquatic > Marine >...
AGATGGTGTTGATGCTGACTTAGTTGAGGGCATAGAAAGAACAGGTGGTAAAGGTAAGCCCCCAGAAAAATCTTGGGGTGCAAGATTAGTAGAAATAGCTAAAGACCCTATTACTAATATAAGTAATTACTTTGGAAACTTTAGACAGAACTTTATAGATAAATTAGATGCTGTTGATAAAGCAATTGTTAATGCTATTGAAACTAATGAAGAAGTAAGACAAGCTAATAATACAGCAGATACTGCAACTATGGCTGCTATTAGATTAGCAGATAGAGCCAGAGGTTTGTTTCAACAAATGCTTACTAAAGGCACTATAAATAGCCGTATAGAAGGAGAAGATTCTTTAGCTAATGTTATTAAAAGTGAAGATGGAGGGTTAATAGAAATACTATCTCCTCTTTACTCAAGACCTGAATTAGATTTAGAAAGAATATTTAAGTTTTATGCTTCTCTTAAAAGAACACAAGAGTTTGATAAAAATGGTAGATTAGTAGCCTCTCCTATTACAGAAGCTGATTTTGCTCTTATAGATAAAATTGAAGCTCAGTATCCTGAAGTTAAAAATGTATTTGATGCTTATCAAAGATGGAACAATGAATTAATTACTTTTGCAGAAGAAAAAGGATTATTAAGTAAATTTAAATCTAATAATGAAATTATAAAAGAACTTGCAGAAAAAGTAGAAAAAGGCGAAATAACTTTAGACCCATCTTTAATTCCTAGTTTAGTTGAATTATCCAATGCTAATAATGGACTAAGTGTAGAAGAGATTGTAAATATTGGTAATCAATACGGAATAGATACAAGAGGACAGGCAGAAATTTGGAGAGAGCAATCTTCATATTATCCTTTCTATAGGAATATGGTAGATGATTCTGGTATAACTGCACCAACAATAGCAGGTGGTGCATTACCTAATAATCCTTTAAGTATAAAACTAGAAGGTTCTGAAGATATATTAAATGTTGATCCTCTTGAAGCAATAACTAGAAACTCTTTATCTATTCTTACAGCTTCATTAAAAAATGATGGATTAAATAAATTAATAAGAGACCTAGAGTTAGTTGGTGAAGCTAAGTTAATAAGTCCTGAACAAGCAGGTAAAACAGATTCTATATTTGTTTTTAGAGAGGGAATTAAATATCACTATGCAGTAGATAGCAATTTAGTTGAAGGCATACAAGGTATAGGTGGTGTAGGAACTGGACCAATACAAAAAGTTTTAGCTCTACCAGCAGCTTTACTTAGAGATACAGTTACTCGTGACCCTGGATTTGTTGTAGTTAATATACTCAGAGATACATTGTCATCTGCTGTAACAAGTGGTGCTGACTTTGTGCCAGTCAAAGATTCTTTAGTCAATATGTTTAGAGACATGGAAGACTTAGAACAATTTGGTGTTTTAGGTGGATATGATTTTTCCAATGATGAGGGTAGTGTTAAACAATACATAACTCGTACCATGAGACAACAAGGACTATCACCTAGTAATGGTATGTCCGCTAAAGATGCTTTCTTTAAATTATGGGATGGACTTGGAGCTTTAACTACAAAATCAGACGGAGCTACTCGTTTAGCGGTATATGAAGCAGTACATAAAAAATTAAAAGACCAAGGATACACAGAAGCACAGGCTCAATCTGAAGCTGCTTATCAGGCACTAGAAATAATTAATTTCGGCAGAAGAGGACAAGACCCTTTATTTAGAGTTATAACATCTGCAATACCTTTCTTAAATGCAAGAGTACAAGGTCTAGATGTTTTATATAGATCATTTACTGGTCAATATTCTGCTGTAGAAAAACTACAAGCTAACGAAACATTAGAAGATGTACAAAATAGAATACTTAGAAAAGCAGCACTTAACGCTTCATTACTAACGTCTATCACTCTTTTATACTATTTAATGGTGCATGATACAGATGAATACAGAAATCTAAAACGTGAGGTCAGAGATGATAACTGGGTAGTACCAACACCATTTGATTATGCTATTAAGATACCAATACCTTTTGAAGTAGGTATGTTATTTAAGGCTATACCTGAAAGAGTATTTGACTTAACCCTAGGTGATGATGCTTTCAGTCAAAAATCAGTTGATGAATTATTAACATCAACAGGTCGTCAATTAGAGACATCTTTAAATCTTCCATTTATACAACCTGGAGGTGGACTACAAATACTTAAACCTTTAGCTGAAGCAGTCAGTAATAGAAATAGTTACACAGGACAAGACATTGTTCCTTACTATCAACTTCAAAGAGAACCTGGATTGCAAGCTAGAACTACTACCAATCAATTAGCCAAAGAAATCGGTGAACTGTTTAACATATCACCCGCCAAGATAGAGCACGTTTTAAGAGGTTATACGGGTACTTTAGGAGGATATGTACTCGCACTAGCAGACACACTAACTCGTGGTGCTACAGGCGAACCTATCCTTCCTAACAATGTTGATTTAGCCAAACAATTACCTGTTGTTAATAGGCTTCTATTGGACACAGAAAAGGCGGGAGGACTGCAACAACAATTCTATGAACTTAGAAGTGAAGTAGATAGAGCAGTAGCTACGATTAACGCTCTCAAGAAACAACAACGCTTTGATGAACTATCAGCTTACAGAAGCAATATGAAAGGTGTTGTGGGGGTCAAGGGTCAAGTAAGAGCCTTAGAAAGATACTTGGACAATTGGAGAAAGAAAAGAGACAGATTGATGAGAAACGAAAACATATCTGTAATTGCCAAGTCAGACAAGCTTAGAGAAATGGAACTAGAAAGAGATAGAAGACTAGCCTTCGTTCCTGAACTAAGAAAAAGAGCTAGAGTGCCCGTCATAAATCTGAACCTCTAATTCATCTATAAGTTTCTCTTCTTTCAACTGTTTCAGCCTAAAGAACTCATTGTGTTCAGGGTAACGAGCATGGAATAAACGGGCATAGAAGCCTATATAGTCATTACTTATCTTGAACTCTCCTCCGTTAGTTTCTATCTCACTATGCCACCTAATGCGATTAACTATCGCCCAATGAGAGTAATGCTTTCTTCCTGTGGCAATTGCTTCCAAAGTATACTGCTCAAACTTCTCCCACACTTCAGGGTTTTGTTTGTGCCATTCCCACCAAGCTTCCTTCCTTTCTTGTAAATCATCTTTTAATTGTTCTACTAATTTCATATCGCCTCCAGATTTAATTAACCAGTAAATATTTTTTTCTCTGAGATGGTAAAGATTTCCAACAAACACCTCGGATTATCTTTATCCACCCCCCCAAATTTATAAACCACTTCTTTGATTTGTTCAAAGCTATCATCTTCTAGTATCTCTGCCTTCACCAAAGCATCACAAGCAAACTTGTCTATGATTGAACAGGGATTACTAATGTCTAATCTTCTATTACTTCTAGCGTAATAGGTAAATACCAACTTCACAGGCTCGGTAAACCTCGGATAATCTTTAATCCTTTCTACTAATTGTTCTGAGTAAAGTTTCTTTGAAGTAGACAACACTCGGTAATGTGCGTTGCGGTAGTTGTTTAGGTTCAGTATGAACTTCTTTTTCTTGGAGTAGTAGATTTCGAGGGGCAGCTCGATAAGGATCGAATTTTCTGTGACTGGTAAATATTTTTTTTGTGCAGCGTCACGCTGCGTGTTATTTTTCAATAAAAACCAAAAAGGTATCATTATCTTTCCTCACCATTGCTACAACATCCTCATCCTTCATTTTCCTTTCTGCACCTGTAAATGACTTAGCTTTAATCTCGCTAGCTTCTATAACCAACTGTTCATCTGTACTGTCAAACGTAATTGATTTAAGTCTCATCTAGTATTTCCTTTACTTGATCTAATAATTCTTGTTCTGTTCCGTATCGCTTTTCAAACTCTTTCTTCCAAGGATGCCTACTGACCCACATACCATTCATTGTTCCTTCTCGGTGATGCTGAAAGCAAAGAGGTAACACTAATAAATGTGCATTATCTTTTGTCTTGCCTTGAGTATGGTGAATCTCACTCGGTACAAATAGGTTGCCTTGATTCCTACAGACAATACATCCTATTTGGCTTACCTTGTCCATATGTCTTTTCTCTTCAGCAGTAGGGTTTCTTCCTTTCATGCACCATATCTAGCTTGCTCTTTCCTAGCAGATACTTGTTTAGTTCTCCACTCCTCAAAACCTACCTCTAATCCTTTCAGATTTACCTTGAGAGCAGACAAAGTTCCTTTTGCCACTCCAACTCTAAGTCTAGCTTCATACAACTCGTCTGAAGCTTCTGCGTAAGTTTCCTGTGCTGATGTTGTTTTGATTCCCTCTCCCAAGGCTTTGAGTTTTAACTGTGCTTGTAGTTTCTTTACTTTAGCTTCACACTTATGCACCTCATACTCGGTCTGTTCCATTGTCGGAGCAAGACTTCGGATTTTGTGCATCCAATTCTCTTGTTGTTCCATGTTGATTTTCCTGTGACTGGTTAATATTTTTTTTGCTGATGGTAGCAGGATCAGAGTTTCTGAATATGCGATCAAAGTTTTCTTGAAACTTATTATTGTCTTCAGGTCTTCTTTTACTGCCCTTGCTCATCTGTCTTTAAGTAGATTGCTGATAGTTTCTTTGATTGATTTTCTTCCATACTGTTCACTAAATACTCTCTCAGCAATAGTACGAGAGTAGGGTTCTTCGTTGTTATCCCTTCTCTCTTTACTGTTCATGGAGTACCAAGTGTTGAAGTTACCTTCATAGGAATCGTTATCGTCATATTCAAATACTTCACTCATGTTTCCCCCTTATTTCTTGAAATTCATCTAGTATCTTTTTGGTTTTACCATACATATCATGGATAACCCTAGAATAGCTTTCAGATTTAATAGATACATGATTATCGTGTGCTTCATCTTCATGCACTATGCAATAATCTAAATAATCATTTATATCTTTTATCTTACTCATAACATCTTCATGCCTACAAATAGGACATCCATATCCTTTCAGATGTTCGTCAGGAGTAGCTAAGAAATCACCATGACGAGGACATCCTATTGTGGTGTCCTCATCCATGATTATATATTTATCTTCAGAAGGGGATATCATCATCACTCAATTCAGGCTTTGCTTGCTCAACAACAGGCGGTGTAGGTTCAGCCTGTCTTTGTGGTTGAGGTATATCCAAACGAGCATACTTGTACTCATTGCCATTCTTAGAAGTTCTATCCCAAAGGGCAACTCGCATTTCTGCTTCTTCCCCACCTTTTACTTTCTCCACTAAAGCTTTAAGTAGATTCTTATCTAAAGTAACCTTGCCTGTCCAATCAGGTTGCTTATCGTTCTGCTTATAGTTATTAGTGTAGATTGCTCCGTCACTCTGCATTCTCTCTTCCATTACTTCACCTCCTTAGATGATTCTTTTAAATTTTCTACATATTGAAGAGATAGATCATCTAACCTTTTCTTTTGGTCAGGGAATTTATCTTTCAACACCTTTATCTGTTCGGCATTAGCTTTGTATTGACCTTTAACTTCTTCAGGAGTCTCAGCAATAGTTACTACCTTTAAAAATCCGTCAACAAAAGCATTCGCCCACGCTTCGTTATAATCAAAGTCGTCTTCCTGTTTAGGTTCTTCCTTTACAGGTTCTTCCTTCTTAGGTTCAGGCTTCTTTCCAACAGGCTTCTCTTCTTTGGCATCAGCATCAGGCAAGTCTTCACCCGCATAAATGTAATGCCCTAAACCCCACATACCTAAACACTTAGTCAAACACCTCATCTTAGAAGTGTTTACTTGAAATGAATTAGGATTGATTACAGGTTGGTTCTTGTGGTTCATTATGGGTAGCCACATTTCCCTAACGAGATCACCTATGGAAACTCTACACCTAACTTCACAAGTTCCGTCAGGCAAGGTAACAAAAGGAACATGGTTATCATCCTCATAGAAACTATACTTAGCTTCAGGATAATGCTCCATTAATACACCCCATGCCCATGCCCAAGAAAGATAAGTTAAGTTCATCTTCTTCTCTGTATGCTCAGATACATCTACCTTAGATAAAGTATCCCATACATCCTTATACGTTAAATCAGCCACTACGCTACCTCCTTATTTTTAGTTAGTCGTTTATATTTATCTTCAAATTCACACATCATGTCAGATTCAGGCAAGTGCTTACTCATTATGATTGCATCTGTCATAGATAATTTTTTCATTGTTTGCACGCTATAAAGTTCGTGATCACCCCAATAAGCATCTTGTTCTTCATCCCATTCAAGATCAGAACAACAAGCATATTCAAGAATAGTTTGCTCCTCTAAGTCCATGCCTTCGTTTTCAAACTTAATCTTAGAAAAGTATGTTTCCAAGTCAGGACAGATAATAAGAAATCTATCTATGAATTCTTTATCACCACTCCTTGTCCAAGTCTCAATATAGTAATTGCATCTAGGTATCATCTGTCACCCCCCATATCTATGATTAAATGATCTTTCATCCACTCTCTGCTGATTCCTTCTTCAGCTAGCTTATCCTTCATGCGATTCTCATATCGCTTGAGCATAGCTTTATTTCGTCTTTCTTTTACTTTGTTATTCATCACCCACCTCGCTAGGGTCGTAGTTTTTATTTAATTTCCAATATGCCAATAAAGCATTGAACATATCCCTGTGTCTCGGATGTGTCACTTCATCCCATACATGACAAGCAATTAAGCTTGTGTCCTCTCTATCAATAAAGATAGAAATACGTTCCGCAGTCTCAAACCCACATCCTTGAACGTAGGCTGATAACTGCATACCATGTTCGTCATATACCAATCTATTAGGGTCTTTGCCCCTCAAGTCATCTTTGGTTTTAAAATCTATAAATATCCCTGTTTCAGAATACAAGTCTATCTTTCCTCCATAGCCTTCTTTAGCACAAAAGGAATCCTCTGCTATCCATGTTTCTAAGGGGTAATGTTCATCTAGCCAATCTTTTACTGCTAGATATGGTTCTGATTCTTTGCCTGATATAAATCCTTCTTCTATTTCGTAGTGTATCTCGCTTCCTCTTTCTGCTGATTTTTGTCCTACTAATTTAGAATGCTCTCTAGTCCTTCTTATATATTCATCTATGGTTTCATTAGGCTCTATATCCAAAACCATAGTAGACTTGATTGCTTCTTTTATTTTCCATTCCTCCAAGGCGGGCTTTGCAGATACACCAAGAATGCCTGTGACTGAAGGAACGAATCTATGTTTTCTTGCATCAGCTAACGTGGTGTTTCTTTCTTTGCCATTAGCACCTATGATTGTGTACATAGGCTCACCTTCTTGTGTATACCAATGCCCTGATTCTGAAGTGTGTTTATCTGTCATCTTCACTTTCCTCTTTCTTATATGCACACACAACAAAGTTATATCCCTCTGCATCTGTATCTAAATCTAATAGGTCAGTAAGAATAGTTAGCACGTTTACTTTATGGGATTCAGCATAATCAACACCAAACCACACACCTTTAGGTGCTACTGTCCACCCCCCTTTTTCTAGTTCTTTTCTAGTTATCATTTCGTGTTTACTCATATTCTCCACACCCCTACACCCTCTTCTCTAGTTAGGACACGAAACTTAGCTTCAGGATGTTTGTGTGTATATCTCAGGCAATAGTTTCTAATTATCTTTATCTCTTGCCTTATCTTTCCTTTAGGAAGTTCAATCATAATATGATCACCCTCCTTCATGTCCTCCAATGGGAGGTCATATTTCCTAGGCTTGCCCCTACCAACAGGCAAGGGTACACCTTCCTTAATTTCAAATTCCATTAGTTACTCCTTTTGATTTGTTCCACGTGAAACTGTTGCTCATTTATCGCTCCAACTAATAATGATTTAATGATGTTACCATGAAGTCTTGATAATGTGCAAGTTATAATTTATAGTGTCTGAATGGAGAAGCAACTAGCGAAAATAGACTCTTTAATTGTCAAACAGGCAGTAAGAGATGTAGCTAGTAAAGACGTGAATACATCTACTGAAGCACTCTCCTATTTTATCTCAAAAGATTTTTATGATCTGTGCCAAAGAAATAATATGGATGCAGATATGATTCTAATGAGCATAAAAGAATTGAATAAATACCCATTGTTATCACGAAAAAAAATGTCAAATGACATAGCTAGAGTTATTGATAGGCAGTTCGTGTGAGGGGTATATAGTAAGTATAGATATACTTACTAAGTTTTAATTAATAAGTAACTACTAAGTAGTAAGTATATACATCATGGAGCAAAAAAAATGGAGAGTCAAGAAAAAAGAGAAAGAGAGGATATCAGAAATCACATTCAGCATAATCCAAAAACGAATGATTATAGGCACGGACAATACAAAATAACTTGTCCTAGTTGTCAAAATCAAAGAACCAAAAACAGAGGTGACACACCTCTATCGGTGAACATAAATTCAGAGACAATAGTTTATCATTGTCATCATTGTGGCATACAGGGAGCAATGTCTAGAGATCAAGGAGCAAGAATGAAAGTAGTGAAAGCAGAACCAAAACCTAAAAAAATTAAATTACCTGAAACAAATACAGAGGGAAAGGCAGTCAAATGGTTGGCAGATAGAGGGATAAGTATTGAAACGGCAGAAGCTTCTGGCTGTGTGCTGTCAGAAAAAAATAATTTACCAGTCATAGGTTTTACCTTCGCCTCGGAGGGGGAGACCATTGCGGTGAAGTGGAGGTCAGCAAATGGGAGTAAGGATTTTTGGTGGGATAACAACGCTACTAAATTGTGGGGCAGACAAGTACACAATGATAGTTTACCTACAATTGAATCAACAATAGTAATCACAGAAGGGGAGATAGATACACTCGCTATCAAAGAAGCTTTTAAAGATCACAGTAACATAGACGTTTACTCAGTACCCAATGGTGCACCCAACAAGATTACTGATACCAAGATAGACCCCTCAGAAGACGGAAGGTTTAAATATATATGGGAAGATAGACACTTGTTTGAAGGAGTTGATAGGATAATTCTCGCTACAGATTCAGATGATAATGGTCAGATACTTGCAGATGAGTTGTCTCGTAGACTCAACAAGGCTAGATGTTACATAGTAGATTACAAAGGTCATAAAGATGCCAATGAATTACTTATCAATACAGACTCGGATACTGTCAGGAAACAGATACTAAACGCAGAGCCTATCCCTTTACATGGTTTAAACAACATTGACTTCTATGCTGATGAGTTCCAAAACCTTTATGAACAAGGTAAGCCTAGAGGTGTAAGCACAGGCTTTGATTCGGTAGATAAACTATTCACATTACAGACAGGTTATCTCAACGTAGTAACAGGATACCCTGGTGACGGAAAGTCTGCATTTATAGATCAAGTCATAGTAAATGTAGCTAAAAACTATGGTTGGAAAACGTGCTTCTGTTCCTTTGAAAAACCGCCTACATTGCACTCAGTACAGATTGCTCAATGCCTTGTCGGTAAACCTTTCTTTGAAGGGCAGAATCAAAGGATGACACAAGAAGAGAAAGACTTTGCTCAGAGTTGGATAAACGATCACATCTTATTCCAAGACTATCAAGACGGAGGATTGCCTACAATAGAATCAATACTAGAGAAAGGTGCTAGTGCGGTTATGCGATATGGCATAAGGATTCTAGTGATAGACCCTTATAACTTTATACATACAGACCACAAAGGATTAGAGACTGATGCGGTTAGCGATATGCTTACGAAGGTTCAATTGTTTGCGAAGCAACATGATGTAGCAGTTTTTTTTGTAGCACACCCAACAAAACCCGCAGAACGTGGTAAGAAGACAATAGTAACAGGGGTTGATATAGCTAAGTCAATGGCATGGTTTAGTAAAGCAGATATGGGGTTGACTGTATTTAGAGGTGATAGTAGTGTTACAGTTAATGTTTGGAAGGCAAGGTGGGGTTGGTCAGCACAATGCGGTTCAACAGACCTTACATTTAATCCTGTAAATGGGAGATATGCAGAAGCAGAAGAAATACAAGACGACTACGATTGGGATTTCTAAACAAGAAATTCACGTCAATGATGTCGGCAGTCCACATCTGCACAAACATCACGAAGTTGTAATAAGGGTTTTTAATAATACAAAAGTTGGTCGAGCCATAGTGTTAGACCAACACCTTATTGACGTTCTATTTAACGAAGACCACTTAGACTCAAGACAACATAGTGTCTGTGATAAGTATCTCGGAATGATATCCAAGTCAGGAACTTTTCCAGCCGCTCCCCAGCTTTCAGAAAGAATATTTACTGGTAATAAGAATTCTCAGCCTCTACCCAAGTCCTGTATTTTGATCGGTGTTCAGAGAAACATTAAAGAAATCTGTGGGAATGCCAAAGAAAGAGTGTTTTGGAAACTCATGGTAGATAATCCCAATAAGATAAGTATCTTAGAGTTAGAAATCATAAAGGAGTGTGCTAACGCACTATTGAATTATTGGTATGTCAGTCAGGAAAATCCTGTTTCTTTGTTTCAGCAAGCCCTGTTAAACCCACACCAATAGAAACTGTTTCGCTTGTAACTGAACCTGAATAGATATCTTTTCCTTCTTGTTCTGCTATATCCTCTACTGCTTCTTTTGATTCTTGTAAAAGCTTTTCAACTGCAACATTCTTTTCATCTGCCATACTGTGAATCATATGAATGATCTGTTTGTTGAGTGATCGGCTTTCTTTTTTAGCTAGTGCATGGGCAAGATCATAAGTTTCTTGCGAGCATCTAATGAATAGACTTTTCATCTTTACCTTCCTCTTCTTGTTCTCTGTAAACTATCTCAGGTGACTCTTGCACTTCAGCTATAGCTACACTTTCTCTACCCACTTGATAAAATCTGTTTTCTTCTAGCTGATGTATGGCTGATTCTAATAGCCATTCGTTAGACACAATCAAAGGGTCATCTAATAATGAAATAGCAAAACTCAACGCATCAATCTCACTATCAAAAACCCAAACTAAGTGTACCCATTTGGCACTACTCTTAGTTGAAAACACATTCCTAGGGTCAGGTATATCTAATTGATAAGTGTGTCTTACTACTGCAAACATCCATTCATTATAGGCAAAATGCTATCAAATTGAAAGCGACTGAACACATTGATTGGTAGTGTTACTACTTGCATTACTTGTAGTGTTACCCATTGCTGTATTTCCTACACCAGTTGTATTCAGTAGCACTAGAGAGAATATTTACTGGTTATAGATATTTATTCGGTTAATCACGCCTACTGCTGTATTATTACGCCATTCCTCATCTCTTTCCTACACTACCCCTTATTAGTGCCTGTAGTATTTGCAATGACTTTCACAAATTTAGACCAAAAAAAAGAGAGATAAGTATTTGACTACCTATCTCTCTCTATACATCTACTAACTAGACATGGAGGTTTCATTCGTGAAAATGAATCACTAATATAAACGATCTGATTGCACAATGCAATACTTATCCACAATTAATTCACAGATTTATCCACAGAAATTTACTGGTAAATAGAATATTTTTCACATCCATACCAACATCTTGTGCCAAACCTGTACGTCAGACACTATATCTAGAAAATGTAAAAGTAGTTTAGATGTCAAGTTCTGTTTTCTCCTTAAAGCTAGGCAGTATCGTCAAGCTTTGTGAGTTAATCGTCATTAACTTCGTTCTTCTGCTAACCAAAGTCTCCACTTTGAAAATGTCAGGCATCTAAACTCTTTTACCTTGATGATTCTAGAATGTCTTAGCGACAAAGTATGTCGTATCTAATCTTGCTTTTCATACATGGTTAAAAGTTCACCTCTTTTCAGTAGAAACTTCTGCCATTCAAATAGAAGGTAGTAAAAGTCCTCTTCGCTTTTCACCACAGGATAAGGCTCACCCCATTCCTCTACGCAATTTAGTTCTTTAAAGAATTCCAACATCAACCACATAGTAATTAACGTACCCATGTCTGCTTTATTTATATTTGCTTTTGTTATATCCATAATTATATTTAATTAAGATTGAAACTATTTCCAATCACTACTCTAATATGTCAACGAAAACCAAAAACAGCCGTTTTTTTATTGTCTTTTTTTCATTGACAAAATAACCAAAAAACCACAGGTACGAAAAACACAGCAATAGGTCGTCTGTAACCCAATAAAAACCTATGACTGGTAAATATTTTATTTGCGGCAGGACAAAAGACGGGATTTCGCTGTAAAATTTAGACCAAAAAAAAAGGCGGTAACTACCTAAGTAGCTACCGCCTTTAATTTATTTTCTCCTATTCTTGATTCATATGTCCTTCGTGACAAACCTCACAACCGCAAGTCTCACCATTAACATATTCAACACTAGGATTTCCACATACTTCACAAGGATGTATTGTAATTACAAATTTATTCATTGTGATACCTCCTCATCTTCCCAAGGCAAACCCCTAGGGTATTTGCCAAAGGGAGGATTGAAACCAACAGGATAAACATACAGATGATATTGATCTGCGACATTCACCAATTGACACTCAGGAGGGTATAACTCAACCGCCCACCTATCTTTTCCGTTTTCGCAAAGAGCATTTTTGATCTGTTGCAAGTCAGTCCAAGAACGAACAGGTTTTCTATCAAGTCTTTTGATAGATAGATATGCCATACCTAAACGACATAACTCATCATCATAAATTTCGTCAGTCTCCTTTCCAACGTAAACATAAACTTGATAGGTATCATTCAAATAAACTTTGCATGAAGTTAGTCTGTTGTATTGCCTTTTAGCTTCCTCCCAAGAAAGGTTATAAGGATTCTTTTCCTGTATGTCCTTTATCCTTTCTTTTATGGGCATATCTTCAGGGTACAAACTTCCTTCAACAAATTTATCCAAAGTTTTAGAACCTAGATTTCTATCAATCATTTAGACACCTCCAAGATTACTCTTTTCTCTTTACCTTTACCTTTCAAAGAAAAAGTAACAGTATCACCAACATCTGCTTGAGCCTTGATACCTTTAATAGATATCCTCCTATCTGCTCTAGCATTTTTAGTCCTGTAACATTTGACGACTGTTTTAGTGCCATCCTCAAACTCAGCTTGAAAACTGTGCCAAGAACCACTCAACATATCATCAAAGAATACATCTTGAGTCTTAACAAACTCTCTAATGCTAGCATTAGCATCAATGATATGTTTGTTAAGCATTGTTTTAGTTAATTTAATAACCGCATTGGTTTTTATAACCAACCATTCTTTTTCATTACTCATAATTTCCTCCATTGTAAGTAATAGTTAGTAAAACTGATTTCAAGGATTTTTCCTCTCATCAGGCAAAAACACACATTTTTGCTATCAGTTTTTAAAAATTGGCTTTCATAAGTCCAACCTAAGAGCGAAACTGAAGGTAAGTTAACCTAGGACACCTCCTAAATTAACCTACCTTTAGAATCCACTTATGCGTAGAAGTCAGCAGTATCAACGTAAACCACCTCACCAAAAGGAAGGTTTTCAGAGTAACGACTCTTATCGGTTACGCACCACACTACAGGACACTCAGGCTCTTGCTCAGGCTCTACAGTTCCATATCCATCCGTAAAGTAAACAAAGGCTTGAACGTCTTCCACATCATCAGACCATTCATTGAACAGATGAAAGGGAGGGTCAAAGGAAGTTCCACCCCCACCACGAACCTTGAGTTCTAGGTCTTCACCTTGATTAAGTTCGTAGATATCCCACCATTCACCTTGATCATTTTTCACTACTGTAGAAGCACAGTAGCAAACTCTAACCTTGTCCAATCCGCAGTCTTCAGCCATAGCTTGTACTTCACTCGCAAACTGATCTAGTTCGTGTTGTGAAACACTTCCGCTAGTATCAACCGCAATAGCAAGTTCTCCTCCTTCAGGATTACGAACCTTGCTAGGTAAGTTGATACCTCTCCACGCATGACGTTTATTAAGTCTAGACCAAGAATAGTCATTGCAAGTCAACGACTGTAAGAAGTCATTCAACATATCTTTCCAAGATATAGCTGATTCTTTCTCACTTTCAATGCCACCTTTCATATTAGAAGTACCGCTTCCAAATTGCTCTAGCTTGTCAGCTAGTGAAACTGCTCTTTGAATCTCGCCTTTGAGTTCTTGCATTTCTGCTTCGTTCATTGGCTTGCCTTCTTCGTTAGTAGCATCCCAAACTTCTCCAATTGCGGAAGGAAGATTATCAAGATCACTCGAAATTGATTTACCCCCCCTTGGGGAATCTTCATGATATTTTCCTTTACCAGTCAATGATTGATCTTCTCCTTGATCATCAGACTCAGAATCCCCCCCACCTTCGGAATCTTGCGACTCTTCAGGCTTGTGTTCTTCGTTGTCATTGTTGATCTGATCTACCGCATCTTGCAAGGCATCCTCATCTTTAATCAGATGTTGATACACCTTCTCAGCAGTCCAACCTTTGTACTGATAATCAAGAAGACCGCCTGTTGGCAAAGTCATTCTTAGATCATAGTGAAGGTAGTTATTGATTACATAATCGCAAGCAATATTCCAAACTTTAGGATGTCTCTTCCCTCTCCTTAAAGGATGTTCATAGACAACGTGTAAAGCTTCGTGGACAAGTACACCTTGCAACTCTTCTTCGGTAACACCCTCAACAAAATCAGGAAAGAAATAAATCTTCTTTCCATCAGTTGCCATAGTGTCACACTTAGAAGAATCGACCTCCACTAATTCAAGGTGTAGGAGCATACTTGCCATACCTACATTGCCTTGCATTAGCTTTGATCTAGCCTTAATGATCTTATCTAAACTAGTCATTTTTCTTACCTCCAAAGGCACGTTCTAAGAACCCACCTTTAAGTCCATCAACAGACTGCTCAAGACCTTCAGCTACTTGCTTACGTTTTGATTCACCTAGTTCTGTATCATCCCTTAGAGACTCCACAGAGTTGATAGAAGCAAGAACGCTTACAAGTTGTTGATGAGCATCAGAGATAGATTGATCATTGCCTAAGATATCTGAATTAATAGAAGGAAGAGTTTCAACCGCCTGTCTCAATTTCTCGATACTGCTATTGTTGAAGAAACCCTTCTGTTTGTTTTCAGGGTCGTAGGCTTTTAGCTTCTCAGCTAAATGATCTACTTGAGAAACAAGTGCATCAACAGTAGTAACTAAAATGTTCTTAATGTTGGTGCTTGCTCTGTTTACTGCATCACTCTCTATCCTCTTTCTAAGTTCGTCAGATACATTTAATCTGATATCAGAACCAAAAGTTGGTAGCGGAGACATTTCAAACTGAAAGATAAATTTATCTCTCAGCCTTTGCAAATCCCAATCGTCAGTAGGGTAATCGTCTTCGTCAAACGCATCACCTAATCTGTCTTTTGCATTCGCAATGTCTAGAGGTAGTTGCTTGAAAAAACCTTCTACCTCTCTATCCCAAATCACTTTCGCTTGATTGACTTCGTACTGAAGCTTTTCAAGTTGTGAGTTAGGACACAATCGCCAACCACCGCCAACCTTGACTCCGTTATCGTCTGAAGTATCAGACCAAGGCAAAGTAAGGGGATAGTAAAAGTCATTCCTAAACGCATTGATAATACTGCGAAACTCTTTGTTCACATTCCTACCAAAGATATGCTTAGAAACATTTAACAAATCAGCATTAGATTTCACATCCTCTGCTAAATCATTTTTTAAACTCTTATCTGTTTTGATACCGCTCGGATGCCCTAGAGCAACACGAACCAAAGTAGCATTCTCAGATAGAGTTGTACTTAGTTTTTTATCCATAATTGAACCTCCATTCAGTTAGATAAAGTTATCTGATTTCATGCTTTTGCAATCATCAGTTGAGATAACACATCTCAATATCAGATAGGCTTGAGGGGAGAAAAAGAACATTTACCAGTAAATAATAAATATTTCTCTCTCTCCCGTCAGGCGGGTCAGACTTCTAAGTCAGAATTTTCTACCTTAAATTCTCCATAGGTAGAAGTATCTTTTAACTCAGGTCTCGCTCCAGTCACAGAACGCACAAAGAAGATTCCAAACTCAGGGGAAGGAAACTTATTTATGAAGTTGAGACTATTCTTAAAATGGCTTGTGACGTTGTTGTCATTCGCTTCTTTAATCACAGTCACTAATGCACAGATCGTAGCGTAGCAAATGCCCCCATGATCAGGAACATCTACTTCAAGACCTTCGACTATTCGGTCAAGATCAGGCACATCATTTTTAAGAGCTAAGAAAGACATAAATTCAATTGAAGCAGTCTCGCCAATATCACATTCACAAATCAATTGCTTCAGATCGTTGGAAGGATTAGTCTTCAAAGTATCAGACAATCTTGTCCATGCTCTCGGTGAAGGCTGAGGAGTTTTGACTTTTGGGTCAAAGACATTCAACCACTCAGGCTGAAAGTTGATATAACCCAATACATCAGGATGCACATCATTATCAACCGCCCATTTCAACCAGTCATCCGTATTGTGTTCAAAGTTAATAATTGAACAACGACCAACCACATGAGAAGGCAGAGCATTGCTACCCGCCCTGTCGGATGATCTGTTACCCGCACAGATAACTTTCCACCCTTCGGGCAAGATGTACTCGCCCAATCTTCTCTCGTAAATGATCTGTCCTACTATGGCTTGTACACTCGGATGAGCCTGTGCATATTCATCAAAGAATAAAACACCCTCACCACCAATCGGAAGATTACCTAAGAAGGCTCGCTTCTGTTGGTTATCGTCACCAATATAAGGCAGACCACCAAGGTCAACGGATTCATAAAGAGATAGCCTAAAGTCAATCCACCCAAACTGCTTCGCAGTTGGATTGATTTCATCTGAAACAATCTCTCTATCGTTAGCTAGTTCCTCCGCAAGTTGTTTAACAACCGCAGATTTACCAACACCAGTTCCTCCTAAGAGGAAGGGGGCATTGCCCCCATTTAATACAGACTTCATTATCTGTAATGCTTTACTAGGATACATAAGAACCTCCATTCTATTTATCTAGTTAATGTTGCTAGCACCACGCTAGCACCTATACGAACCCAACCAAAGTTAAGTTCGTTTCATAGCATTTCAGCTAATCATCAGTAGGCTTTCTCAGGTATGAAAGGAACGACTTCCAACTCATACCCAAGGCTCTCGATTACCGCAACGTGGTAATCATTAAAAGTCTTTGATCTTGTCAGCTTTGCTAACTTCTCAGCAGTATCGCAAACAGGATAAAGAAGGTAATTCCCAAACACATTTTTCCAAACGACTTTAATCTTCATTTAGACCTCCACCTTAGTGAAATACCATTGATCAGAATCAATAGGCATTTGAGTATTATCTATATGGTCAACAAGGTAAGTCTGTCCTTTGATTTTACTTAAAGACATTTTGCCCTCAAACACATCTAGAACCGCATTGATTCTCGCTCTAGTTGTTGGAGTATCCCAACCGCATAAAGTGAATTGAACCAATGTTGAATCCTTGAGGTTTCCTTCAGGCATGATTCTCACAATCTGATTACCATGCAACCAAACACCTTCACTTGTAACAACAGTATTACCGCCTTTAAAATCCTTAGATTCATAAAGAGCAACCGCACAATTTTTATCTATATTTCTCATAGTTTTCTAACCTCCATAGTTAGTTATTAGTTATCTGTTTCATCCTTTTGGAATCGTCAGCCAAGGTACACACCTTGATACAGATAGGGGATACTTATTAGGCATCCCCCACTTTTTTATTGATCTAATCTCTTTCCTCTGAAGTGATTCTCATCTTCTTCAATCAGAGCATGAATGTCTGCATTAGCCATATCCATGACATTCTGAAAACCTACGCTTCCTACTCTGTAGATGTCTCCGTTAAAGATCATCCTATCACCTACAGAAGTAGACCTATATTCAGCACCTCTAACAAAGGTAGATACACTAGAATTCTTAGTCCAAGACTCTTCTATGTTTTGAGTCTGTGCATAAGCAAATTCTAAAGCTTCAGTACCTTCACGCTCTCCCACATTTACAAGACCAACGACTTCAGGTTTATCGAAAGTTTTACGACCTCCAAAGTCTTCAGTCATTAAAAATGCAGTATGGATAACAGTTATAAGATTTATTTTCATTGTTTTAATCCTCCACGAATTAAGTTAGTTAATTTACTGTTTCTGCTTTCGCTTCATTCAGGCTAGATACACATCTAGCGACAGTTGGAGGACTGTCCTCAAAGTTTCGGAATATGTCTCTTTAATGTTTCGTTCCAATTAGGTATCTCTCGATAGCTAAACGACATACTCGTTCCCTTTGAGTTGTATGAGTCTTGCTTCTTCGGTTATCTTGCACCTAACCTTTACACTCTCTCACACTAGCCACTTTCTTAGGCGGATTCAGTTGCGACCTTCACTATATTTGAACCTAATCGCATCCTACTTCTAGAACCTTCAATCTCTCGTGAGACTGGCAGACCTTTTAAGGAGGGTGACTCGTTTGCTCCGTAGGAGCAATCTTAACACAGAAGCACATCATTGCAAATCATATTAGCTAGCAGACTGTGAGCATACCCAAATACTCCTTACTGGTAGATAATAATTAACAGGTAATAGGAGAACAGAACCATGACAGACAAGACAGAGAAACCGAACCTCAAGATCGTGAACAAAGACACAGACCTAACCATAAAGCAGAGGGCATTCGTAGACGAGATTATCAGGGGCAAGTTAGGAAGCTATAAGGAAGCTTACGCAAAGGTATATGACGTTACGCTAACCAAGACAGGGAAGATACCTAAGTGGGTAGAGGTAGAAGCAAGCAAGCTTGTAGCTAACCCTAAGATAGCACTAAGCTTACATAAGGCTATACAGAGGAAAGAGGATGTTGCAGTTGCTTCTTCCCTACGTACAAGAAACTACGTTCTTGAAAGGCTCATGTCAGAGAGTAAAGAAGCAGATAGCGATGCAACAAGGGTCAGAGCATTAGAATTGTTAGGGAAGACTGTATCGCTCTTTAACGACACCATAGAGATAAAGGAAGCAAGGGATAGCGAAACCATAGAAGAGGAGATAGAAGAGAAGATCATAGCCTTACTAAGTAAAGAGGAAGCAGAGTAACCCCCCCTTTTGTTCGCAGAATCCACAGAGAGAGGACACCCCATACCCCCCTTGTGTGTGTACGGCTACCTGACTATCATATATACATAGTGATTCACACATTCATAGCTCTACTTTCATATACCCCCCCTATATATTGCATTTTGCTAGCAAGTTTTCACTAAGTACCCCCCCTTTCTTAGATAAAGACCTAGGATTCCTACACCCCCCATATTATTTTTTCAAAAAAACAGTTGCTTTTTTTGTGAAGGGGGTGCAATATTGTAAAATCTGTAGGTATATATACCTAGTACATACCTAATACCCAGTTCCTACCTAATGAGTGCCTACCCTGTATGTACTTAATAAGTTTTTAATTTAAGAAGTATCTACTTAGTGGGTATATACTACATAGTAAGTATGAATAAGAATGTTCTCAGTAAAGTAAAGAATTTATCTCCTGTAGAGAAGCAAGAGTTATTAGTTCTGTTAGAAGAACTAGAACAAGCGAAGAATAGGGAGAAATGCCACGAAGAGTTTATGTCCTTTGTTGGGGAGATGTGGTCAGCGTTTATTCATGGTAAACACCACGAGATAATGGCTGATGCGTTTGAAAGGGTCGCTAAAGGCGAATTAAAGCGTTTAATCATCAATATGCCCCCTAGACATACCAAGAGTGAGTTTGCCTCTTATTTGCTCCCTGCGTGGTTTCTAGGTAGGTTTCCTGATAAGAAGATCATACAGACTGCCCATACTGCTGAATTAGCGGTTGGCTTTGGTAGAAAGGTCAGGAACTTAGTAAACAGTAACGATTACAAAGAAGTGTTTCCAGATGTTAGCTTGCAATCTGATAGCAAAGCAGCAGGAAGGTGGAATACTAATAAAGGCGGAGAATACTTTGCGATAGGGGTAGGTGGTGCAGTAACTGGTAAAGGTGCTGACCTACTTATTATTGACGATCCGCATTCAGAACAAGAAGGTGCAAGTGCCGATATAAACGTATTCAATAGAACATACGAATGGTACACATCTGGTCCGAGACAGCGTTTACAGCCAAATGGCTCAATTGTTGTGGTTATGACTCGATGGCACAATAAAGATTTAACAGGACAAGTGGTTGATGCTAGCATTAAACGTGGTGGTGCTGACCAATGGGAAGTCATAGAACTCCCAGCTATATTGCCTTCAGGTAATCCTTTGTGGGCTGAGTTCTGGAAAATGGAAGAATTACAGGCTCTAAAAGCCGAGCTACCCAACAGTAAATGGATGGCTCAATACCAACAAGACCCTACTTCTGAAGAAGGAGCTTTGGTAAAAAGGGAATGGTGGAAAATATGGGAAGGGAGAGAACCCCCTCATTGTGAATTTGTTATCCAGTCTTGGGATACAGCTTTTATGAAAAATCAAAGAGCTGACTTCTCTGCTTGCACAACGTGGGGTGTTTTTTACATGGAAGATGATGATGGTCTGCTAGCACCTAATCTTATATTGTTAGATGCGTATCAAGAAAGACTAGAGTTTCCTGAGTTGAAGAAAATGGCTATGGAGAAGTACAGAGCCTATACACCTGATGCGTTTATAGTAGAAGCTAAAGCAGCAGGTATGCCTTTGATCTTTGAGTTAAGGGCAATGGGTATTCCCGTACAAGAGTACACTCCAAGCAGAGGTAACGATAAGATATCAAGAGTAAATGCAGTATCTGATCTATTTGCTTCAGGAGTAATTTGGGCTCCAGAAACCCGTTGGGCTGAAGAGACAATAGAACAATTTGCTGGATTTCCAAATATGGAGCATGATGATTTAGTTGATAGCACTACGCAAGCTCTGTTAAGATTCAGACAAGGTGGTTTTGTTTCATTGCATTCTGACGAAGAAGATGAACCTTTGGAACATAATCGTACTGCAAATTATTATTAGGATATTAAATGGCAATAGAAAGACAACCAGCTACACCTGTAGATGGTCTTATAGAACAAGACCCAGAGGAAGCTGATATAAGTATCGCAATAGAAAACCCAGAATCAGTTGCTATTGAGACTGATGATGGTGGCATGATTATTGACTTTGATCCTAATGCTTCACCTGTGGGTGACGAAGGATTTGATTCTAACTTAGCTGATTTCATGGATGATGATGTCCTAATGGAACTAGGTAACGAATTAGTAAGTGCTTATAACGGAGATAAAGAATCTCGTGCTGATTGGGAAGAGACTTACACAAAAGGCTTAGATCAACTAGGATTAAAGATAGAAGAAAGAACACAACCTTGGGCTGGTGCTTGTGGAGTATTTCACCCGATGCTTTCCGAGGCAGTAATACGATTTCAGTCACAATCTATTACCGAGATGTTTCCAGCTCAAGGACCTGTTAAAACTAAGATAGTAGGCAAAATAACTGAAGCAAAAGAAAAACAAGCCAGAAGAGTACAAGACTATTTAAATTACTTACTGACATATGAGATGTCAGAATACAGAACTGAAACAGAGAAGATGTTATTTTCATTGCCTTTGGCTGGTTCAGCTTTTCGTAAAGTTTACTTTGATCCTAGCTTAGATAGACCCAGTTCTATATTTGTACCAGCAGAAGATGTTGTAGTTAATTATGGTGCAAGTGATTTAGAGACTTGTGAACGTGCTACTCATGTAATGCGTAAATCTTCTAATTCTGTTAGAAAAATGCAAGTTAATGGATTCTATAGAGATATAGAACTACCTGCTGGATCACAGAATACTTCTGATATAACTAAAAAGTATAACGATATAACAGGGGAACAAGATACTTATAGCTATGATCAGAGCCATACCATATTAGAAATGCAAGTAGATTTAGACCTAGAAGGGTTTGAAGATACTAATGGTCAAGGTGAACAAACAGGTATAGCTATACCCTATGTTGTAACAATAGATTATCCAAGTGGAATTATATTAAGTATTCGTAGAAACTATTACGAAGATGATGCAAACAAACTCAGAAGAATGCACTTTGTTCATTATCAATACTTACCAGGTTTAGGATTTTATGGGTTTGGTTTAATACATATGGTAGGTGGTTTAGCTAAATCAGCTACATCTATCCTTAGACAACTTGTAGATGCAGGAACATTATCTAATCTCCCTGGAGGACTCAAAGCACGAGGACTGCGTATTAAAGGCGATGATACCCCCATTATGCCTGGAGAGTTTAGAGATGTAGATGTACCTGGTGGTGCTATTAGAGACAATATTACGTTTTTACCATACAAAGAACCATCAGGAACTCTATATCAACTTTTACAAAACATAGTTGAAGAAGGTAGAAGATTTGCCAGCATATCTGATATGAAGATATCTGACATGAACAACCAAGCACCTGTAGGTACTACACTTGCCTTACTAGAACGTAATCAAAAAGTTATGAGTGCAGTACAAGCTAGACTTCATGCCTCTATGAGAAAAGAGTTTGATATTTTAGTAGGTATAGTTAAAGACTTTACTGAGCCTTCTTACCCATATGAAATGGATGATGAGGAGTTTATTAAAGGGTCAGACTTTGATAACAGAGTAGATATATTGCCTGTATCTGATCCAAATGCAGCAACAATGGCTCAAAGAATTATGCAGTATCAAGCTGCAATGCAATTGGCACAATCATCTCCTGAGATGTATAACTTACCAGAACTTCACAGACAAATGCTTGAAGTATTAGGCATAGAAGATGTAGATGCTATTGTTCCTGATGAAGATGATATTAAAGCTGTTGACCCAGTAACAGCAGTACAGAATTTAATTAATGGTAAACCTGTTAAAGCGTTTATTGAACAAGATCACGAAGCACATATTGCTACAGTAGCAGCAGCTCAACAAAATCCTGAAATAATGGAAATAGTTCAACAAAGTCCTAAAGCTCCTACTATTCTTGCAGCAGCTTCTGATTATGTAAATCAACATCTCACTATGCAATATCGTAAAGAAGTTGAAAAAGAGATGGGTGTTGAGTTACCTCCTGAAGGTGAACCATTACCAGCAGATGTTGAGAAGCGTATATCAGCCCTTGTAGCTGAAGCTGCTCAAAGAGTCTTAGGAACATCTCAACAAAGAGCTGAACAAGAAAGAATTAGGCAACAACAACAAGACCCACTTATTCAAATGAAAGAAAGAGAAGTGGCTATTAAAGAAGGTGAGTTACAACGTAAAGCACAAGAGGGTCAAGCTAAGATTCAGCTAGAAGCAGCGAAAGCAGCCAATAGAGATGAAATAGAACGTGAAAGGATATCTACACAAGCAGAAATAGCTGGAGCCAGAATAGGTCAGCAAACTGCTAGCGATTTGCTAGAAAATGCTCAAGATGATAAAAAACAAGCTTTAGAAGAATATAAACTTGGTCTTGACATGGCAAAAGATATAGTGAAAGATATCACTAAGAATGAATAATGATATCACACAGCTATCACTTTCAGAGCATCTGAAAATAAAGCTGCGTGGTATGATGAATGAACATGCTGATCATATAGCTTCTGGAGCTTGTAAGAACTTTGATGAGTATCAGAAGATGACTGGCATAATCGAGGGATTAGCCCTTGCAGAACGAGAACTGTTAGATTATATCGAAAGAGTTCTCACAGAATAGGAACTCGACTCCTTAAAGTCGTGCAAAAAAAAATGAGTAAAGCAGAAGTAAAAATACCAGAACCCGAAAGTGTAAAAACTCCTGAAATAGACAAAGACGCTAAGTCTCAATTACCAGAACCTACAGGTTGGAGAATATTAGTAGCTATGCCTAGAGCAGAAGAAAAAACTGATGGAGGTATTGTTAAAGCTACCCAAACTATCAAAGACGAAGAAGTAAGTAATATTTGCGGATACGTTATGAAGTTAGGACCTGAGTGTTACAACGACACCAAAAGATTTCCGAGTGGACCTTGGTGTAAAGTTGGCGATTGGGTAGTGTTTCGTGGTTACTCAGGCACTCGCATGAAAATGTATGGACAAGAGTTTCGCTTAATTAATGACGATACTGTGGAAGCAGTAGTTGATGATCCAACAGGAGTAGTTAGAGCATGAGTGAAACAGAAATCATAAATGAAGAACCAGTAATAGAGGAAAGTGTTAAACAGTCTGAAGAAGATAAATTCTTTGGTAAACAAACACAAATTGATAACACTATACCTGAAGGATTAGAAGTAGAAGTTATTGACGATACTCCACAAGAGGATCGTAGACCAGCAAAAGAAGAGACTACATCTGAAGTACCTGATGTTGATGATGAAACTTTAGATAAAGAAATATCTGATTATAGCGAAAGAGCTGGTAAAAGAATTGCTCAAATTAAATATGAGTATCATGAAGAACGTAGAGCTAAAGAAGCTGCTACAAGAGAATCACAAGAAGCTGTAAAACGCTTACAAACTTTGATGTCAGAAAACCAAAGGCTACAAGCTATGGTAGATCAAGGTGGACAAGTTTTAAATAAACAGGCACATAACAATGCTTTGTGGGCTAAACAAAATGCACAAGAAGCATTTAAAAAAGCTTACGAAGAAGGTAATGCTGAAGAAATGACAAAAGCACAAGAGTTATTGTCAAAAGCTACATTAGCTGAACAACAATCAACTAATATGGCACAAAACCTTCAACAACAAATAGCTCAAAATTTACCACAGCCTGAAATACAAGCTGCTCAACCTGATCCAGATATGCAAGCATGGGCACAAAAAAATCCTTGGTTTATGGGTAGTGAACCTGTACACAAAGAGATGACATCTTATGCAATGTATGTAGATCAAAGCTTACAAGCTAAAGGGATTGACCCTGCTTCTAAGTCACAAGAATATTATGATGAAGTTGATAAAGCTATGCGTAATCAATTTCCAACCTTTTTCGGTGCATCTTTACAAGAAGAGGTAAAAGTACCTCAAGAAGAAGCACCAAAACGACAACCTTCAACAGTTGTTGCATCCGCAACGAGGGATAGCGGTAACAAAAAACCTTCGCAAATACGATTGACTCAGACACAAGTTAAGCTAGCTCGCCAACTTGGAATTAGTCCAGAGCAATACGCAAATCAATTATTAAAGGAGGCTTAAATGTCAGAAGAAAATAATAACACTAATGAAGTGGAGGCAGTTTCTACTGATACTCCTGTAAACCAAGAGCGTACCCCGAGGGGAACAGATAGCCGAGAGGCTACCCAACACACACAAAGTTGGGAAAATGTGTCAAACCTTCCTACACCCAATCCACAAGAAGGCTGGGTATTTAGGTATATCAGAACATCCCTTTTAGGACAGTCTGATAATCCTAATGTATCAAGACGCTTTCGTGAGGGATGGATACCATGTGAATTGCAAGATCATCCTGAGTTGCAAATTCATATGATGGATCATGGCTCAGAGTGGGCAAAAAAAGGTAATGTAGAAATAGGTGGACAATTATTGTGCAAAATGCCAGCAGAAAAAGCGAAAGCCAGAGATGAACACTTTGCTAACTTAGCTAAGTCTCAACTTGAATCTGTTGACAATGTGTACTTTAAAGATCAGGACAATAGAATGGCGACCAAACAAGTGTTTGAGCGTAATTCTAAAACAACTTTTGGTAAAGATTCTTAGGAGTCTTTAATAATTAATTTAATATAAGGAGACAATTATGTCATCTAGTGCAACTCCTCACGGAGCTAGACCTGTTGGAACAATTGTTGGAAGCCCTTATCAAGGAAAAGTTACACATTACAAAATTAAAAATGCGTATGGAACTTCTATATTCTATGGTGATTTTGTAAAGTGGGGTGACGATAACCCTAATACTACTATCCAAAAGGATACTGGTACTACAGCTTGTACACCTATAGGTGTTTTCCTTGGTTGTGCTTACACAGACCCAACTACAGGTCAATTCACACCTAATCAATATTTCCCAGCTTCAACTGCTGCGGATGATATTGTTGCGTATGTTGCTACAGACCCATTCATACTTATGCAAATGCAATGTGATGGTGCAGCTGACCAAGACGACCTTGGTAAGAACTGTGCTGTTGTGCAAACTGCTGGAAGTACAGCAATTGGTACTAGCAAAAATTCGGTTGATATATCTACTGTAGCAACCACTAACACACTACCATTAAAGATCGTTGACTTTGTTGATGGTCCAGATAGTGCAGTTGGTGATTCTTACACAGATGTATTAGTAATGTTTAACGTAGGGCATCAATTGCTCAACACAACAGGTATTGGTTAAGGAGTACAATTATGGCAGCTATATCAAGAGCTAATGAGCTCAAGCAGCTTCTTCCAGGACTTAATGCCCTGTTTGGAGAGGAATACAATAACTACGAGAATGAGCATGAAGAAATTTATGTAACTGAGAATTCTGAAAGATCGTTTGAGGAAGAACTCAAGTTATCAGGTTTCGGAGCTGCTCCAGTAAAAGATGAAGGTTCAGCTATCAATTATGATACTGCACAAGAGTCTTTTGTAGCTCGTTACACACACGAAACAATAGCTATGGGCTATTCAATCACAGAAGAAGCAATGGAGGATAACCTCTATGTTTCTCTCTCTGGTAGATATACTAAAGCTTTGGCTCGTGCAATGGCTTACACAAAACAAGTGAAAGCAGCGTATCCATTAAATAATGGATTCTCTACTACTTTCTCTTCAGGTGATGGTGTTGCTTTATTTAGCACAGCTCACCCACTTGTAAGTGGCGGAACTAACAGCAACAGACCTTCTTCAGGTGCTGACTTAAATGAAACATCTCTTGAAGATGCTATCATTCAAATCGGTAAATATACTGATGAAAGAGGTCTTAAAATTGCAGCTAGACCAAGAAAACTAATAGTACCATCTGATCTTCAGTTTGTTGCTACTAGACTATTGCAAAGTGACTTCAGAGTCGGAACTTCTGATAATGATATCAATGCAATCAAAACTAATGGAGTGATTCCAGAAGGTTATGCAGTTAACCACTATTTAACTGATACTAATGCTTTCTTCATCACTACTGATGTTCCTGATGGCATGAAACATTTCGTCAGAAGTCCTATGACTACATCTATGGATGGTGACTTTGACACTGGTAATGTTAGATACAAAGCTAGAGAAAGATATTCCTTTGGAGTATCTGATCCACTAGGTATCTTTGGATCACCAGGTAGTTCGTAAGAACTTTAAGGGAGGCTCGCAAGGGTCTCCCTTTTTTCCTTCTAGGGTAATTTTTTTCTATCGACTGACCTAGCAGACAAGCCAAGACGATAGATTTTAAGGAGACTTAATTATGGCAAACTCAACTTTTTCAGGACCAGTCAGGTCTGAGAACGGCTTTAAGGTCGTTTCTAAAAATACAAGCACAGGAGCAATATCTACATCCTTTACCCTTGATGGTTCAGGAATGCAAGTAGCACCTGTAGCTTTAGCTGATACTACAGCTATTTCATTAACAGCAGCAACGCATGGTGGCAGAGTATCAGTTGTACCTGCACTAACAGCTAACTGCACATTAACTTTACCCTCACCTTCAGAAGGAGTTTACTTTAAACTTATTTATGGTGGTGCAGCAGAAGAAACTGAAAACTTAATTATTAGCACAGGTTCTAATACTAACTTTTACATTGGTGGTATTATTCATTTAGATTCAAATGCAGATAATGTTTCTGTTTATTCTGATGGTAACTCAAATTCCATTTTGACTTTAACTGATTTTGGTTTATTTGAAGTAAACATTTTGGCTAAAGACTCTACCAATTGGTATATTTGGGGCAATCAAGAAGGTGCAGATGCACCAGCATTCTCTGACGCATAGGAGTAAATTATGGCAGATGCAGTAACTTCACAAACCATCATTGATGGTGAAAGAAACTGTATTATGAAGTTTACCAATGTCAGCGATGGTACTGGCGAATCCGCAGTTGCTAAAGTAGATGTTTCTGCTTTAAATTCTAATGCAGCAGGTGTAGCTTGCTCAGAAGTTAGAGTTATGCGAGTTAGCCATGCTATCGTTGGTATGTCTGTCCAAATGTTTTTTAATGCTACTTCTAATGTTTTACTTATGGAACTTGCAGAAAGTAGTAATGGACATATGGATTTTCAAGACTTTGGTGGTATTCCTAATAATGCAGGAAGTGGTAAAAATGGTGACATTTTATTTACCACAAAAGGTCACAGTTCAGGAGACACTTATTCTATCGTTTTAGAGATGGTAAAAGTGTATTCTGATTAATAGGAATTTATTATGGCTAAAACTAAAAATTATGTAATTTCAGAAACTGGTGAGTTTCCTGCTCAGTACAAAGTTTTACATCTTGATGAAGATGGTATCTACAGACCTGTATTTGGTCCTGATCCTGATCTAGAAGATGCAGAGCGTAAGTGTGCTGAGATGAACGGAGAGAGAGCTAGGAATGATAAAGGGCAATTAGTTGCTGACGATCCTTCTACTCCTGATGTTAATGAAGCTTATGTTGGTGGTAAAGCACCAAAGAAAAAGGCTACTAAAAAAGCACCAGCAAAGAAAGCTACAGCTAAAAAGAAAACTACTAAGAAAAAGTAGTATTATTTATATTTATAATACTCTGGTAAAACGGAGTATTATATTTATCTAATTTATACAAGGAGACAAAATGGCAGGTAAAAAAACTAAATACATGGCTGGTGGTGGAAAAAACACTAAGTACATGGCTGGCGGTGGAAAAAATTCAAAATACATGGCTGCTGGCGGTATGAAAACTGAAGTTGGTAAAGAAGCTAAAGTTGAACAATACAGAGATTATGTTAAAAGAATGTTTGGTGGTGGAGATACAAAAATGACTACTAAAGGTTCTTCTGCTGGTGGTCGTAGAGATAAAAGATCATAAACCAGTAAATAATGTCTAGAGCAACAAAAGATTCCAGATTAAAAAGAGCTGGAGTTTCTGGATACAATAAACCTAAAAGAACACCTAATCATCCTAAAAAGTCACATATAGTTGTGGCAAAAGAGGGTGATAAGGTTAAAACTATACGTTTTGGAGAACAAGGTGCAAGCACAGCAGGTAAACCTAAGAAAGGTGAATCTGCTCGCATGAAAGCCAAACGTAAATCTTTTAAAGCTAGGCACAGAAAAAATATTAATAAAGGTAAGATGTCAGCAGCTTATTGGGCAAATAAAGTAAAATGGTAATTAGCAGAAGTAATATGAAAAACCAAATTCTTAAAGCTCCGTCTTCTAAGAAAAAGGTATCAAAAACAAAATCTGGTATAACTATAACTAGAATTAAAAAGGATAAATAATGGCAACGAGTGGTACTCATACATTTACTTTAGACATAAGCGATATTATGGAAGAAGCTTATGATATAGCGGGAGTTGAATTACGCTCTGGCTATAGCTATATGAGTGCTAAACGTGCTTTAAATTTAGTTTTTCTAGAATGGCAAAACAAAGGATTAAATCTTTGGACTGTTGAACAAGGCACAGTTAGTTTAACTTCTGGTACAAATACATATAGCTTAGATAGTTCAGCTATTGAAGTTATTGATGCTTTTATTAGAACTGATGCTGGCAATGTAGATAAACAGTTTGATCAAAGGTTAAATAGAATATCTAGAACTGAATACAATCATCAAGCTAATAAATTAAATAAAGCTAAACCAACACAGTTTTTTGTAGATAAAAATACAGGAACTTTACAAATTGTTTTGTGGTCAACACCAGATGACGCAGACACATATACTTTGGTTTATGACTATATACAAAAAATAGAAGATGTAGGAACAGTAGCTACAAATAATGCTGATGTTCCGTCAAGATATTTACCATGCTTGTCATATGCTTTGGCATACTCTTTAGCTAGTAAAAATCCTGAATCTGCACAAAGAATACCTTTTATAAAACAAAGATATGATGAACTTTGGAATGAAGTTAGTGATGCAGATAGAGAAAGAGCACCTGTAAAATTTGTTCCTGATTTAGCTACATATAGATAATGGCATACGCAAGAGGTAAAAAAGCATTAGGTCAATGTGACAGATGTGGCTTTACATATAAGTTAAATGAACTCCAATATGAAATATTTGATAGCAAACGAAATGGGTTGCGGGTTTGTTATGAATGTTTAGATGAAGATCAACCACAATTAAAACTTGGAGAACTAAATATAGTTGATCCACAAAATTTATATAATCCTAGAGTAGACACAGGGGAAAAAGAATCAACCACTTATTATGCTTTTGATCCTGTAGGAGGAGGTGTAACTGAGTTTGGTTCAAGTACAATGGGTTTGGATATCACAGCAGAGTTAGGTAAAGTTAAGGTAGTAATAACATGAGTTGGACATTTACAACATTAAAAACAGCTATACAAGATTATACTCAAAATACTGAGTCTACTTTTGTTACAAATTTACCTACATTAATAGTACAAGCAGAAAACAGAATAGTTAAATCTGTTGAACTACCTAACTTTAGAAAAAATGTAACTGGTACATTAACTTCTAGTAGTCCTTATTTATCGACACCAATAGATTATTTATATCCTTTTTCTTTGGCTGTTTTAGATAATAGTAGTAATTATGAATATTTATTAAATAAAGATGTAAGTTTTATAAGACAATCTTTTCCATCTGCAAGCACTACAGGAACTCCTAAGTTTTATGCACAGTTTGATGATGATACTTTTATCATAGCACCAACACCTGATTCTAATTACACAGTTGAGTTGCACTATTTTTATATACCTACATCCATAACCACTTCATCAGATGGAACATCATGGTTAGGTACAAATGCCACAGAAGCTTTGCTTTATGCTAGTTTAGTAGAAGCTTATACTTTTATGAAAGGCGAACCTGATATTTTATCTAACTATGAAAAAAGATTTCAAGAAGCATTACAAAGACTAACACTTGAATCAGATGGTTATAATCGTAAAGATGCTTTTAGAGATGGACAAAGGAAAGTAAATGTTTAGTGTTGATATTGAATCAACTATTGGGCAGGTTGCTGTACAAACTACACAAAACAAAGGCTTGAGTCCTGAGTATTGGACTGAAAGAATTTTAGAAAGATTAGTGTCAGTAAGCGATAATGCTGATCCTATGGTAAAAGCACAAGCAGATGCTTTTAAAGATCAAATAGAAAAAGTTATATTAATTTACATGAAACAAGCTATTTTAAGTGACAGATCAACTGTAGCAGGTATGCTAGAGAAACAAGGTCATAAAGAAATGGCAGATATTATAAGGAGACTATAATGGCTATATCACAAGCAATGTGTACTTCTTTCAAGAAAGAGCTCTTGGAAGGTGTTCATAATTTTAAAAACTCAGGCGGAAGCACATTTAATTTAGCACTATATACAAGTAGTGCTAGTTTAGGTGCTGGTACAACTGCTTACACTACTTCTAACGAAGCTAGTGGAACTAACTACACAGCTAAAGGTGCTTCTTTAACAAGAGTAGACCCTACTACTTCTGGAACTACAGCATTTACTGACTTTTCAGATTTAACTTTTAGCTCTGCTACTATTACTGCTAATGGTGCATTAATATTTAATGACTCAGCTTCTGGCGATCCAGCAGTATGTGTACTAGCATTTGGAGGAGATAAAACTTCTACAAATGGTGATTTTACAATTCAATTTCCAACAGCAGACGCATCAAACGCAATTATTAGAATAGCTTAGTTTTAAATGGCTAATATTACAGGCTGGGGTCGAGGTACTTGGGGCGAAGCCACTTGGGGTGAAGCTGCTCCAATTTTAGTTACAGGAGTAGCTGGAACAACAGCATTAGGCTCTGAGACTGTAATAGCAAAAGCATTAGTAGCTGTATCAGGTAATGCTGGTGTATCTGCATTAGGCAACACAGTTGTTGAAGGAGATGCAGTTCAAGGAGTATCTGCGGTAACATCAACATCTGGACTTGGTGATGAAAGTGTTGTTTGTACTGCAAACATAGCTGTAACAGGAAATGCTGGAACTACGGCATTAGGTTCAGAAACTGTTATAGCAGAAGCAAATACATCTGTAACAGGAAACGCAGCTACGACAGAAGAAGGCACAGTAATTGTACAAGCTATAGCAGTAGTAGGTGTAAGTGCAGTTGCTTCAACATTAGAACTAGGTGATGAAGTTGTTATATGTGAAAATAATTTAGATGTTACAGGACTATCAGGTACTGGTGGAATAGGTGATGTTACCAGTATAAGCAAAGCTGTTGTGGCTGTAACAAATGTAACAGGAACTGGTTTTGTGAATGGAGTAAATGTTTGGGGTCTAGTTGATGATAGTCAAACAGCAAACTATTCAGAAGTATCTACAACACAAACACCTAATTATAGTGAAGTTTCAACAACGCAAACTCCTGATTGGGAAGAAATTGCAGCTTAATTATTATATAATTTTTAGAGGAAAATAAATGGCAAGCACATACGTAAATAACTTAAGACTCAACGAAATGGCGACAGGTGATGCGTCAGGAACTTGGGGTACAGTTACAAATACAAATTTAGAGTTGATTGGTGAAGCATTTGGTTACAATACGCAAGATTGCTTTAGTTCTGACGCAGACGCTACTACAACTGTAGCAGACGGAGCTACTGATCCAGCTAGAGCCTTCTATTTTAAGGTTACTTCATCAGCTACTTTAAGTGCTACAAGAACACTTACTATTGCCCCTAATACTGTATCCAGGGTAATGGTTATTGAGAACGCAACTACAGGTTCGCAATCTATTAACATTTCTCAAGGTTCAGGTGCTAACGTAACAATAACTACAGGGCAAGTTAGAGTTGTATACCTAGATGGTGCTGGTTCAGGTGCTGCGGTAGTAGACTCGTTTACAGATTTAGGTTTGTCAGGAACAACCACAACAGCTGCACTAACTGTTAGTGGAAACTTATCCGTAGACGGCGGAACAATCAAACTAGACGGAAACTATCCTACTGGCACAGGTAACGTAGCTTTGGGTGATACTGCACTAGGTGATGGGTCGTTGAGTGGTGCTAATAATACTGCTGTAGGTAATGCAGTATTATCATCTAATACATCAGGTAATCAAAATACTGGTGTTGGCTACAATTCATTAGCTGACTGTACTACTGCTACTGCAAGTACAGCAATTGGTACTGGCTCATTAAAAGGAGTGACCACAGGCGCAAACAATACAGGTCTTGGTTATCATGCAGGTAATGATATTACTACAGGAGCAAAAAATACTTTTGTAGGTTCTCTGTCTGGTGATGCAACTACAACAGCAGACGATAATACGGGGATAGGTGTTAGTGCTTTAGGAGCAAATACCACAGGCGCTTCAAATACTGCGGTAGGAAGTTCTGCGTTACAAAATAATACGACAGCTTCAAACAATACAGCAATTGGTTTTACAGCTTTATTAGCAAACACTACAGGGGAATACAACACAGCAGTTGGTTCTTTATCATCAGATTCAATTACCACAGGAAGTCTTAACACAGCTATTGGGTACTACACTTTAGCAGCAGCTACAACAGCATCAAACAATACTGCTCTAGGTGGTCAAGCATTGGCAGTTAATACATCTGGTTCTAGCAATACAGCAGTTGGAATGAACTCTTTGGTAGCAAACACTACAGGTGGTTCAAACGTAGCAGTAGGCGCAACTGCCTTAGATGCAAATACGACTGCATCAGGTAATAATGCGGTTGGAATGGCAGCTTTAGGAGCAAACACTACAGGTGCTTCAAATGTTGCAATGGGGCAACAATCCTTAACAACAAACACTACAGGTAGTAATAACACAGCCATAGGTCACGTTGCTCTCGGAGATAATACAACAGCATCTGACAATACTGCTATGGGTTATCTTGCTTTAAATGCAAACCAAACAGGAGACAGAAATACTGCTGTAGGCTCAACTGCCCTTGATGCTTTAACAGCGGCAAACTACAACGTAGCTGTTGGTTGGACATCACTTGGAGCAACTACAACAGGTGCTAATAATGTTGCATTGGGTTCGTTTGCTCTTCAGACTAATACTACTGCAAATAATAATGTTGCTGTAGGATATGCAGCTCTTCAGGCTAACGCTACAGGAACACAAAACACAGCAATTGGACACGAGTCTTTGTATAACAGCACAGTAAACGATAACACAGCAGTTGGCTATCATGCTATGAGAGCTACCACTACTGGAAGAATTAATGCTGCTTTTGGATATAACGCTTTAGGTTCTAATACAACAGGTGGAGATAATACTGCTGTTGGTGGTGCGTCTTTAGATGCAAATACTACGGGTAGTTCTAATACAGGAGTAGGCTACGCAACTTTATCAGCAAATACAACAGCAAGTAATAACACCGCAGTTGGTCATTTGGCTTTGCTTAATAACACTACAGGGACAGAAAACGTGGCTGTTGGTGCTTTAGCGGGGGATGCAATTACAACTGGTTCTTACAGTACGGCTATAGGTTATATAGCTTTATCTGCCGCTACTACAGCCAGCGATAATACAGCCGTAGGTCGTGAGGCTTTAAGAGATACAACATCAGGTGATGATAACGTAGCCGTAGGTAAAGAAGCTGGAAAACTTAATACAACAGGGTCAGGCAATACGGCAGTTGGTAATCATGCTTTCAATGTAAATACAACAGGTTCTAATAATACCGCCATTGGCTCTAGTGCTTTAGACGCTAACACTACAGCAAGCGATAACACAGCAGTAGGTAATGCGGCACTAGGATCAAACACTACAGGAGCAGACAATACTGCTGTGGGTAAAAGTGCTTTAACGGGCAATACTTCTGGTAGTTTCAATACGGCTGTAGGTTATCAGGCTATGTCTACATCAAGTGCGGGTCCTGCACGAAATGTTGCTGTGGGTTATCAGGCGGGTACGGCACTTACAAATGGTGCGTATAATACTTTTGTAGGAATGTTTGCAGGTAATGATGCAACGACCGCGGGAGGATGTCTAGCTATTGGATATAACATGGGAGTCACAGCGGGAGGTTCAGTAAGAGGAGCTATTGGTTATAACAATGGCTCAACAGGAACAGCAGATTATGCCATAACCTTTGGTAGAAGTGGTACTGACTGGTCAAGACTTTCTTATGGGGGTTCTAGTTTTACTACTGGTTCTGATGAACGCAAGAAAAAAGATATTACAGACCATCCGCTAGGTTTAGATTTTATTAATCAATTAAGAACTGTTAATTATCATTTTAAAGCCCCTTGTGATGTTCCTGAAGAATGGGATACCCATAAAGCATCTGAAAAAGAAGCAAAAATAACCACATGGCAAACAGGTATGTTGGCACAAGATGTTAAAGCAGCACTTGACAATCTTGGCGTTGATGCTGAGAAATTTAATGGTTGGGGTCAAGAACCTGATGGTATGCAAACACTAGATTATGGTCAATTTGTTATGCCACTTGTAAAAGCAGTAAAAGAACTTTCTGCTAAACTTACAGCAGCAGAAGCAAGAATAACAACTTTAGAAGGAGAATAATATGGCTCAAACAGTAGCACAAGTATTAACAGCAGCAACTGACAGCGTGACAGTTATTAATGATATTAATACTAATGGCAATAAATCACTTCATGCAGGTGGTACAACTGACGCAGACGGAAACGCTGTAGCAGGTGATTGGTCACAAGCAGATATAAATGAAAAAGTACAACGTAATGTTGACCACTTAGAAACTATCTTGGCTTACGAACCTGTTGATTCAGATGACGATACACCTAACGTGGTTGGTTCATCTTCAAGCAAGAAAACTGCTTGTAGTACCGCTATAACTACAGGTAAAGCTTACATATCAGCTAATTCATAAGGAGTAAAAATGACTGAAGAGAAAGCAGTAGAAACAACTGAAACTACAGAACAACCTGTAGACCCACAACTACAACAAAGAATCGCTTATACAGAAACTTTGCAACAAGAAATTAAAAATCTTCAAGAGCAAATGGCACAACTACAATATCAATTAGATATTAGAGTTACAGCTTTAGTTGGTTATCAAAGCACTTTAGAAGTTATAGACGAATCTGAAGAAGAAATTAAATTAAATGGAGAAGGAGAAAAGTAATGGATACATTAATGAGTCTTGTGCAATGGATTACTACAATAGTAACAGTTGCTTCTATAATAGCTGCATCTACACCTACACCTAAAGATGATGAATGGATTGGTAAGCTATATAAACTTATTGATTTATTAGCCGTAAATATAGGTAAAGCTAAACAACAAGCACCTGTAGTTGAATCTAAAGATGGCGACAGCTAAAGATGCTTTAAATGCGATTGAGTCGCATGAAAAAGAATGTAAATTAATTTATAAAAGCATAGATGCTAGACTAGAAGCTGGTTCTAAAAGATTTGATAAATTAGAAGCTATACTATGGGGTGTATATCCTTTTATATTGGCAACAATAATAGCATCAAGGTTTTTAGGATGAGTAGATCAAAAAAGTCAAAATCAAGGGTTAATGAGGCAGGTAACTATACAAAACCTGCTATGCGTAAACGTCAATTCCAAAGAATAAAAGCTGGATCAAAAGGCGGAAAAGCAGGACAATGGAGTGCAAGGAAAGCACAAATGTTAGCAAAAGCATATAAAGACGCTGGTGGTGGATATAAATAGTGTCCTATTTAATCAGCAATATACCTCAGTTTAAATGCTGGGTTAGAAAAGAATTTACTTGTAATCATCAAAGATATCACGGGGAATTTATTCATGCACTAGCTATTGCTGTTAATACTATTCCAGATAGATCATTAAGTTTTCAAGTAGTTTTTACTGGTTGTGAAATAGATAACTATGAAGATATGCCTAATGTACATGGTGGTGCTATGTGGGCAAGAATGCCAATACAAGCCTTAGTTGCTGATATACCTGTAGAAGAGTGGGCTTTACCAATGGAAGATCATTTAGCTCAACCTTGGGATTGTGAATCAAGAGATCACTCAGTAGTTGTAATGGATAGGGTAAGTTCTAGTCCTTGGATTTGTAAAATTAATAATGAATTTTATCAAGGCAAGTATTTGTTTACTGTAGATTACACAAATAATTCTATTGCAGATGATCCAGCACAACACAAACAATCTCATGTTTTATATATAACAGAAGATTGCGAATGGAAAGGTAATTTAGTTGCATTACCAAATAACAGAGTTAGAGCAACAAGTCCTGCATTATGGAGAACTGGAGAAGGTGCTCCTGATTTTGCACCATCACAACATATACATTCAGCAGAAGGACATGAAAGTTATTTAGACCCTTTAATTACATTTAACAATTTGTATAGCGAAGGTTTAAACGAGGAAGACTAATGCCATTAAAAAAATCACAAAGAAGTTTAAAAAATTGGACTAATCAAAAATGGCGAACAAAGTCAGGAAAAAAATCTTCTGAAACAGGAGAAAGATATTTACCTGAAAAAGCCATAAAAGCTATGTCTAGTTCTGAATATGCAGCTACTACTAGAAAAAAAAGAGCTGATACAAAAAAAGGTAAACAATTTTCTAAGCAACCTAAAAAGGCTGCAAAAATATCAAAGAGGTATAGGTAATGTATGAATACGCTTGTAAAGTTGAAAGAGTCGTTGATGGTGATACTGTTGACGTTGTGTTGGACCTTGGGTTCGATATTCTTTATAAGTCTCGTGTTCGTTTATATGGCATTGATACTCCCGAGTCACGCACTCGTAACAAAGATGAGAAGGCTAGAGGAAAAATGGCTGCGTCTTTTTTAGAAGATGCTATTAATAATGGTAAGCAAGTAGTAATACAAACAAAATTAAAAGATTCTAGAGGTAAATTTGGTAGAGTTTTGGGTGATGTTGTTGTTGATGGAATAAATATTAACCAGTCAATGATAGATAATTATCATGCTGTTGCCTATTTTGGACAAAGCAAAGAAGCAATAGAAGCAGTACATCAATCTAATAGAACTAGACTTATAGAACTTGGAAAGTTTAGTCCAGTAAAATAATGGAACAAGCAATCCAATTTATTAATGAAGTAGGTTTTCCAATAGCTGCTGCATTAGGACTAGGTTTTTTTATATGGAAGCTGATTAATAGAATTATTGACGGCATGGAAACTAAACTTGATGTGTTAGATGATAAGGTAGCAGATCAAATAGCACAAATGGAAGAGAGACTAGGTACTAAGTTAGATTCACAGCATGGTATTTTAGTTGCTTTAATTGATAGAGTAAGGTCATTAGATAACGAAATTATTAGACAAGATACACTTATAAAAACAATACTAGGTGTACCTCAACTAATAGATAGCAATAAAATCGCTAAAGCTGATCGTGATGATCAGAGGAAGGATTAAATGCACATAGATAATTTAATAGCAATTATAGCTATTGTTTTTTTTACTTTACTTGTATCTTTAACAGTAGAAGCAGATCAAATAGTTCATAAATTTAAATCACCAAGTTTTAGCGGTGAAGCTACATCTAGTCATTATTTAACTATTGAAAATCAAGAACACAGCAGAAAGCTTACAATTAAAGAAGAAATAAAAGCTTTGCAAGATGAAATAGAAAGAGAAAAAGAAAATTCTACTTTAGCAAGGTTTATGCGTAATTTAGAGTCAAGAGTTTACGCAGAGCTTTCTAGACAATTAGTTAATAATTTATTTGGTGAAACACCACAAAGCGAAGGAATAATAACATTAGAAGGAAACATCATTGAATATACAAGTGATGGTGTAACTCTTACTTTAAAAATAACAGAAGCAGATGGAACAGTTACGGAAATTACCATACCTATCGGTACTTTTACTTTCTAGTTGTTCTATATTCCAACAGTTTGAAGATACTTATGAACAAAGGTTTCAGGACAAAAATATTGTTACAATATCTGAATTGCAATCAAAAGAACTTGCAAATGTAGCTAAACCTTTGGTACAACCAGTAGTAGCTGTTTATCCTACTGCATTTACAGATCAAACAGGACAAAGAAAAAGCAATAGTGAGTTTGCTTTATTTAGTACAGCTATAACACAACAACCTAGTGCATTATTAATTAGAGCTTTAAAACACGCTAGTAATGGTCAATTTTTTAGAGTTGTTGAAAGAGTAGGTTTAGATAATTTAACAAAAGAAAGACAACTTATAAGGTCGGCAAGAGAGCAATTGTCTGATGAAGAAGAACATAAAAAAACTCTACGACCTTTATTGTTTGCAGGGGTTTTAATAGAAGGTGCTGTAATTTCTTATGAAAGCAATCTTTCTACAGGTGGTACGGGGGCTAGATATTTAGGTATAGGCTCTAGTATTCAATATAGAGAGGATAGTGTAACAGTATCTTTGCGTATGGTTTCGGTGGCAACAGGAGAAATACTTATAGAAGTAATGACTGAAAAAACAATTTTTAGTTATGGAAAATCTGAAGATGTATTTCGTTTTATAGAAATGGGAACAGAACTTGTAGAAATAGAATTAGGTAATTCTAGAAATGAGTCCTCTACCATAGCTTTAATGAAAGCTATTGAAAGTGCTGTACTAGAATTAATAAATGTCGGATACGACAGGAGTTTTTGGAAACATGAAGAAGTTGAAATTAATAAGCCTGATTGCGATGCTGATTGCATTGCCAATATACGGGGCTGATAACGAAATATATATTGATCAGTCAGGAACTGGTGCAAATATAGATTTAGAACAATTAGGTATTTCTAATATTATTGGAGGTTCTGATGCGTCAGCAGGTAACATGACTGCTTTAGACCTAGATGGTAATTCAATGACATTGGATATAAACATGATAGGCGGAACAAATAAATTTTTAGGAGATATTTGGGCTGATAATTTTACTGGGTTTTATGAATTTACTGGAGGAAGCAATACTTTTAATATACAAGTTGATCCTTCAAATACTTATGGAGCAGATGATTCTGATCAAAATGTACAAGTAACAGGAAGTTCTAATACATTTACTTTAAATCAAGCAACAACTGCTTTAGCTGATAGTTTAAATTTAGATTGGATAATACAAGGTTCTAACAATACTATTACATCAACTATTAATATTGATAATGCTACTAATTACATGGATATAGATGGTTCTGATAATACTTTGACCTATGTAGGTACTGGTGTTACAGCTTCTGCTGGTGGTTATTTTTACTTAGATCATACAGGAGGATCAAGAACTTTTAATATTCAACAATTAAGTACACAAGATAATGATTGGCTCAAAATTTTATCTACAAGCGGTACTTCTGCTTCTACTGTTTGTGTCATTCAAAACGACCAAGGTACAAGCACAAGTTGCTGATATAGGAGATATATCTGAACTTAATGGTTTTGCTCAAATAGTTAGAGATAAACCATATGTAGCTAATTTAGATTTTGCAATACAAAGTAATGATGAAGCCATAACTACAAATGGAAGAATGGCTATTACTTTTTTAGATGATAGCAAGGTAAAACTTACAGAACATTCACAATTAATTATTGATGAATATATTTATGATCCTGATCCTAGTAAAGCCAAAATGGCTCTTACATTTGGTTTAGGTACAGCTCGTTTTATAACTGGCAATCTTAATCGTATAGATAAACAAAACATAAGTCTTAAAACACCTACTGCTGATATCGCTATAAGAGGAACGGATTTTACAGCTACAGTAGATGAATTAGGTCGTAGTTTAATAATACTGCTTCCAGACCCATTTGGGCTTTCTAGTGGCGAAATAGAAGTTGTGACTGCTATGGGTACTGTAATACTAAATAAGCCCTACGAAGCGACTACAGTAAGCGTATTTGAGTCTGCACCAAGTAAACCTGTTATTTTAGATTTAACATTAAATCAAATAGATAATATGTTAATTGTTACTCCTCCCAAAAAAGAAGCAGTTATTGAAGAACAAATAGTCACTAAAAAAGCAAATATATTAGATTTTAATGATTTAGATATAGATTATTTAGCAGAAGATTTATTGGCTGAAGATGATTTAGAATTTAATGAATTAGATATAAATTATTTAGATGTTAATTTTTTAGAAGATTTACTTAATGTTTTAGATGCTTTAGCAATAGAAGAAGAGGAAGATCAATTAGCACAAGCTACAAGCACACAAATAACAGGTACATTATTAGGTAGAGACCCTGATACACAAATTACAACATTAATAACAGGTAATGTTATAAGTATGAGAAGAAGCATAAATGAATCTGTAAGAATAGATTTAGATGCCAGTAATTCTTATACAGTTATATTTATACAGGATGGAGTTTCTAATGTAGTTAAAGTAAATGGTGGTAGTGATTCAACAATAACTATAACTCAGAGTGATTAATGAAAAAAATATTATTAGTTTTAGTTATAGTTTTATTTATTCCATTTATTACGCAAGTAAATATATTACAAATAATAAAACTTAAAACATTTGATGCTTTTGTAACTAAACAAAAACCTTCAGAATATTTTACTATTTTAAATATAACAGAAGAAGATATAGCTAATGAAGGTGGTTATCCCTTATCTAGACAAACACTAGCACAAATACAAATAAATCTTTTACGTCAGGGTGCTATAGGAGTTGGATGGGTTATAGCTTTTCCACAACCTGATAGATTTGGTGGTGATTTTGAATTTGCTAATGCTTTATCTTTTTCTCCTAGTGTATTAGCTATGTTTGAAGGCAAAGGAGATTATCCTCCTACAATAGGCACAGTTATATTGGGTGACGACATTGGAGGTTTAAAAGCTGAAGGGGTAATACAAAACATAGAATTATTACAACAAAATGCAAATCAAGGTTTAGCTGTTGCAAGAACTGATATAGATAATTTAGTAAGAAGATTGCCTTTACTTATGAGAAGCAATGATGGATGGGTAGCTTCTTATGGAACAGAAGTTTTAAAAGTATTAGCTGGTGCGGATACTTATGTTATTAAAACTAATGTTAATGGCATTGAAGAAATAAGAGTTAAAGGCTTACCGCCAGTTAAAGTAGATAGTTTTGGTAGAAAGTGGATTAGCTGGGTTAATACACCACAAACAAATTTACAAGAAATGAACGTGGAAGGTAAGTTTGTTTTTGTAGGTTTTACAGCAAAAGGCATAATGCCACAAATTGCTACACCAGCAGGTTTATTAGAACCACACAAAATACAAGCTGCATTAGCTGAATCTATACTTATACAAAATAGTCCACACATACCTGACTATGCACTAGCAGTAGAAGCAGTATTATTAATTTCAATGATATTGTTAACTTGGGTGTTAATAAATATTTTTGGAATATCGTTAGGAATACTATTTACCAGTCTATTGTTTTTTTCTACAGCAGGAAGTGGGTATTATTTAATACAACAAGGTTTATTAATAGACGTAACATGGTCGCTTATATCTCAGTTTATTACAGCAGCAACAGCTTTTTATTTAAGATTTAGAGAACAATACAAATTAAGACAACAAATAAAACAACAGTTTGGAAAATACTTAGACCCAAGGATGGTTAAGAAATTACAAGATAATCCTGAACTTTGTCAGGTTAATGGTAAAAGAGTTGATTGTTCTATTATTTTTACAGACCTTAGAGGATTTACTAGCTTATCGGAATCAGTTGAACCTGAAGTAGTAACCTACATTATGAATTCTGTATTAGATGCACAAGTACAAGCAGCTAATAAATATTTTGGATGCACAGATAAATTTATTGGAGATGCTGGTATGTTTCATTGGAATACTATTATTCCACAAGAAGATCATTACAATCTTGCTTTACAAGCAGCAAAAGAAATAGAAAAAAATATTGACCAGTTAAATATTAAATTTGCAGAAGAAGATATACCTGAAGTTGCTATTGGTATAGGTGTAAATTCTGGAGTTTGTATAGCTGGTAACTTTGGAGCAACAGATAGATTTGCATTTAGCCTTATAGGAGACCCTTGTAATGTAGCAGCTAGACTAGAATCAAGTACAAAGGTTGCAGGAGTAGGAGTTTTGATAGGTGAAGAAACTGCCAAATATAGCGATTTTAAGCTACAATTATTAGAACCTATAGAAGTAAAAGGTAAAGCTAAACCATTACAGGTTTATACATGGGCATAAAATATGAGTAAAGTTTTAATAGGTATAATTGCAGTATTATTAATAATTGGTTATTTTCTTTGGAATGAAAATGCAAGATTATCTGCATTAAATCAAGCTTTTGAATTACGGGATCAAGAACAACAAGCTGCTATAGAGTCTTTGCAAAATGATTTCAAATTGCAAACAGAAGGTTTATTAGAGATACAAAGTAAAAATCAAGCTATAGAAGCTGAAATGTCTAGATACTTAGATGTATTTAAAAGACATGATTTAACTAAACTAGCAGCAGCTAAACCATCTTTACTAGAGCCTAGGGTTAATAAAGGAACTAAAAATGTATTTGATAGTATTGAAGAAGACAGTCGCAGCATTGATGATCTTGATGATGGTCTCCAGTTGCAGTCTGTTTCCAAGTAAACAAAACGTACAAATAACTACTAAAGCTTTAGAAAGGCAAATAGCACAGCCTGTTATGCCTAGAGAAATAGATTTAAAAGAACCATATTGGTATGTAGTTTCAGATAAAAACATAGATGAGTTTTTGGCTAGAGTTGAAAAAGAACATGGGCAAATAGTTTTCTTTGCTATGTCTGTACCTGATTATGAACTCATGTCTTACAATATGCAGGAATTAAAGAGATATATAAATGAACTTAAACAGGTTGTGGTCTATTATAGAAAAGTTACTACAAATAAACCTGAAACAGGGGAGTAATATGAACATATCACAAGAGGGGATAGCTTTAATTAAAAAGTTTGAAGGTTGTGAATTAGAAGCTTATCAAGATTCTGTAGGTGTTTGGACTATAGGATACGGACATACTAAAGAAGTAAAAGAAGGTGACAAAATAAATCAAGATGAAGCCGAACATTTATTACAAGAAGAGATGCCTGAATACGAAGGCTATATAAATGACATGGTTACAGTACCTTTAAAACAATGTCAGTTTGATGCTTTAGTTTGTTGGGTCTATAACCTAGGACCAACTAATCTTGGCAATTCAACATTATTGAAATTACTTAATGCAGGTGATTATCATACAACACCATCACAAATTAAAAGATGGAATAAAGCTGGAGGAAAAACATTGCAAGGATTAATTAGACGAAGAGAAGCAGAAGCACTTCTTTTTGAAGGTAAAGAATGGATTGAGGTCTAATATGCCTTTAGCTAAATATGTTTTTAAACCAGGTATTAATAAAGAAGGAACAAACTACTCTAATGAGGGTGGTTGGTTTGATGCTGATAAAGTAAGATTTAGAAAAGGTAAACCTGAAAGAATAGGTGGCTGGTCTAAATTTACTACAGATTCTTTTATAGGAACTTGTAGAAAATTATATCCCTATAAAGCAACAAGCGGAGATAGTTTTGTAATATTAGGCACTCATCAAAAATTATATAATCTTAGTGGTGATGTTTACTATGATATAACCCCTATTAGAGCTACAACTACAAATGGTATTACATTTTCTGCAAGCAATGGCTCTTCTACAATAACTGTAACAGATTCAAGTCATGGAGCAGTTACAGGAGATTTTGTTACTATTTCTGAAGCAGTTTCTTTAGGTGGATTAATTACAGCAGATGTATTAAATCAAGAGTATCAAATAGAAAAAGTTACAGGAGATAATACATACGAAATAATAGCTAAAGATACTTCAGGAACAACAGTAACAGCAAATGCTAGTGATTCTGGTAATGGTGGTTCTGGAGTAGATGGTGCATATCAAATTAATTCAGGATTAGATGTTTATGTAAGAAGCACAGGTTGGGGTGTAAATACTTGGGGAGCTGGAACATGGGGTTCTGCTAGTGATTTAACATTAACTAATCAACTTAGATTATGGTCAATAGATAATTTCGGTGATGATACTATTGCTGCACCTAGAGCTGGAGCTTTATATTTTTGGGATAAATCAGATGGTCTTACTACAAGAGCAGTAGCTGTATCTTCAGAATCAGGTGCTAGTGATGTTCCAACAGCTTGCTTGCAAGTTATGACATCAGATGTAGATAAGCACGTTATAGCATTTGGAGCTAATCCTATAGGTAGTTCAACTATAGACCCATTATTAGTTAGATTTTCTGACAGAGAAAGTGCAGTTGATTGGACACCTACTGCAACAAATCAAGCTGGTGGTGTGCAATTATCTCAAGGTTCTACAATTGTAGGAGCTTTGCGTACTAGACAAGAAATACTTATATGGACAGATGCAGGTATTGTATCTATGCGTTTTGTTGGTGAACCTTTTGTTTTTAGTTTTACAGAAGTTGCCGAGGGTGTAAGTTTAATATCACCAAATGCTGCAACTAATGCAAATGGTAGAGTATATTTTATGGATCGTGATGGTTTTCATGTTTACTCAGGAACATCACAAAGGTTGCCATGTACTGTATTAGATTATGTATTATCTGATTTAAACCAAGATCAAGCTTATAAAGTATTTGCAGCTTCAAATTCAAGCGTTAATGAAGTTATGTGGTTCTATCCTTCAGGAACAAATACAGAAATTGATAAGTATGTATTATTTAATTATTTAGAAAATACATGGTCTATAGGAACAACATCAGATAATTTTGTAAGAACTGCATGGAATGAAGCTTCTATATATGAAAATCCAGTAGCAGCAAGTAAAAATAGCAGTACATCTAATTTGAATTATGTATATAGCCATGAAATAGGACATGGAGATGACACAGATGCTTTTACAGCTTTTATAGAATCAAGTGATTTTGATCTAGCACCAGATGGAGAAAGATATACATTCATATCAAAATTAATACCTGACATAGAATTTAGAGATCAACAATCAACAAGTGATAGTGTTACTTTTACTATTAAAGGCAGAGACTTTCCTTTACAAGATTTATCTACTTTACAAACTATAGATGTAACACCAACTTCTACATTTGCAAATACGAGAGCAAGAAGCAGACAAGCAGCTTTGCGTATATCAAATTCGTCTAGTGATTACGGCTGGAGATTGGGTGATTTAAGATTAGAAATTAGACCTGATGGTAAAAGATAATGGCTGATATCAAAACGATAGCATTACCATTAGCAAGCATAGAATATGATTCTAATGATGAAGCTTTAACTAGAAGAACTATAGAACAGGCTATAGAAGATATAAATGTAAAAATAACTAACATACAAAGAATGCAGTCTACAGTTACAAGTAAAGCTTCTAAGAGACATCAATTTTTATTAATGGGATTAAAACATGGCTGATGATTTAAAAGTATTAGGTCAGTTAGACCCAGCAGCTACTACTACAACAGTTTTATATACTGTGCCAGATATGACACAGACCACAATTAGTTCAATTGTGGCAGCTAATAGAACAGGATCAGCTATAACATTTAGATTAAGTGTTCATGTTGCTGGTGCAGGTGCAGATGACAAACAATTTTTATACTATGACAAATCAGTTGCAGCTAATGATTCGTTAGCTATAGTTATAGGTATAACCCTTAATCAAACAGATGTGTTGAAGGTTTATACAAGTGCAGTTGATATGAGTTTTAATGTGTTTGGTTGCGAAACTAAAGAGGAAAGATAATGGATATTAAACAACAAACTAAAAATGTAGCAGCTCAAGGTCGTTATGGCGACTCTATGCTTTTGCACGTTAATCCAGCAGAGGTAAAAGGATTAGCGTCAGCTATGCCTATAACAGTAAATCCGCAAACTGGACAGCCAGAAGCCTTTTTACCTTTTCTTGCTCCTTTAGCAGGAAGTTTATTAGGAAGTAGTTTATTAGCTGGTGTAGGTGGCATGAGTGCTTTGACAGCAGGAGCTTTAGGTTCAGGTCTTGCACAATATGCAGCTACAGGCGATTTAAAAAAAGGATTGCTAGCTGGTCTAACAGGATATGGTTTAGGAACAGCTATGCAAGGAGCAGGTGCAGCTAAAGCTGGAGCAGATGCAACAGCAGCAACCACACAAGCAGCAACAGAAGCAGCAACACAAACAGCTTTAACTAATCCTGCTAATTTAAATATAACAGACCCAACTTTACTTAATATTGCTTCAACTGATCCTACGTTAGCTTCTCAATTAGGAGCAGAAGCTTTAAATCCAGCAGGACAATTAGCAGTAGGAAAACAACTAGCAATGGCTCAACCAGCAATAGCACAAGCTGGTAGAACAGCAGCAGAAGCTTATACAGGTACTGGTGTAGATGCTTTAAAAGATGTGTTTACAGGTAATACTATTGGTGAAGGTTTTGGAAACCTAGCAACAGGATTAGCTGATCCTATGTCATACATACCAGCAGGTATAGGTATGGGCGGTACTGGCATAATGGAATCACAAGAAGCCTTTGCAAGAATGGTAGGAGAAAGCGAGGAAGCATACAGGAGAAGAAGAGAACAAAATCTTTTGGATAATCCAGAACCTATTCTTTATTCAGCAGAAGGCGGAAGAACAGGATATTTTATGGGTGGCGAGATGAGAGCTGCTATTGATAGTGTAGGTGGTCGAGATATAACAGGTGGTAATTTGCCACAGATATTTGCACCTGCCAAACAAGCATATGATGTAAACCCTGATTTTATGGCAGGATTCGCACCTGAAACTATGTATTTTAATCCAGCTACAATATCAGCCCCTGCGTCTGGTTTACAAGCAGGAGCACCTCCTATAGGGATAGATACATATGAAGGCTCTAAAGGCGGTTATGGAGGCAGACAAGCATCTATAGCACCTCAAGTATCTATAGACCCATACTCAGCTTATACAGGTTCTGCACCTAAAGGTTTAGAATTTACTGAAGCACCCATGCCTGAACCAATACAACCTATGCCTGTCTTACCTATAACTCCACCTGATTTTGGAATAGGTGTACCTGATATAGGAGGTATAGTTGGTATTCCTAATATAGGCAATATAGACATTCAATCAATAATAGATGGATTAGGAGATTATAATAGACCAGAAAGATTTATGCCCATGACAGGAGAAGATTTAGGAATTACACAACCTTTTACTCTTGGTGAACAACTTCCAAAAGGTGTTGATAATAATATAGATATTTCAAATTATTTATCTAATAAAGAAGATACTTTAGGAACTGCAAAAGATATTTTTGGACCACAAGTAGAATTTGCAACAAGTCCTGTTGAAGGCTCTAATTATATGATGACTGCTGCTGCATTAGAAGGTATGGGAATTGCTCCACAACCAGTTAGTGGTGGTGGATTAGGTGGTCTTTTTGGTGGTTTAACTCCACAAGAACCAATTGTTAGTGAAATGAATACGCAAGTTGCACCTGCATTAGATGTAACTTCTGTACCTGCTTTAGATGTTTTAGACCCAGTTGTAGCTAAACAAGTAGTTGATATTCCAACTTATAATTATAACGATCCAGCTAGATTAGCCAGAATAGATGATTATTTTGCAAGTGATAGATTTGCATCTGCATCAGGTGGTTCTACTAATTTTCAAGAAGGAGGAGCTCTAAAGCCTATTCCAGAAGATAATAAAGGTTTACCTAATTTACCTAAAGATGTAAGAAATGAAATGGGTTATATGCAAGAAGGTGGTATGACTGATATGCAAAGTGATCCACTTACTCAAGAAGTTACTATGTTTATTTTAGGTGAAACAGATAATGAACAAGCACTCAATGACTTTATAACAAAATATGGAAGTGATGCTTTTATGCAACTTAGAGAGGCAGTATTGCAGTCTATAGTTCCTAATGCCCAAACAGAAGGTTTAATTAGAGGTGATGGAGAAGGTGGAATGGATGATGACCTTAGGGGCATGATAGGCGGTAAGGAACGTATTGCAGTATCTCAAGATGAATTTATTGTTCCTGCTGATGTAGTATCAATGTTAGGAGATGGCAGTTCAGATGCTGGTTCTAAAGAACTTTATGACATGATGGATAGAGTTCGTAAAGAAAAAACTGGTACTACAAAACAAGCACCTAAATTAGCTAATGCTGGAGGACTATTACCTGCATGAATGAGCCAGCAATAAAACAAGAAGCATCTGGAGTCTACGAATTGTCTTTAGTTCCTGTAGAACAGATATCTTTAGTTTGGAGTCAAGTAGAAAAGTTTTTAAAAAAATCAGCTAGTCGTTCAGGCGGAAGAACAAGAATAGAAGATATATTTTATGAACTTATAAATAACCAAACACAGCTTTGGATAATTTTTGATACAGGTGATCTAAAGATAAATGGAGTACAAATTACTTTATTTAATACATATCCAACAGGTAAAAAAATGTTAAACCTAGAACATACGTCAGGAAAGAATATGCAAGACTGGGTTGAACAAGGTATTGAAACTATGATTAAGTTTGCTAAAGCTAATGGATGTGAAGGCATAGAAGGTATGGGTCGTCATGGTCAATGGAATTGGGTTAAAAATAAAAAGGGTTGGAAAAAACCTGCAACATTTTACGAATATATATTTGAGGATGATAAATGAGAAAATTTAAAGGTGGTGGTGGAAGTTCTGCACCAACAGAACAAACTGTATATAGCACAGACTTACCTGAATACGTTGAGCCGTATTTTAAACGACTACTGCAACGTGGTGAGGCTGAATCATTACAAGGATATACTCCATATGGCGGTCAAAGACTAGCTTACTTTTCACCTGATGAATTAACCAGTCAAGCAATGACTAGGGGTTTTGCAACTGCTGGTACACCACAACAATTTACAGATGCAGCAGCAAGATATGGACAGACCACACCATTAACTTCTCAATATACAGCAGGAACATTTGATTCAGGATATGCAGCAGGAGATGTAGGTCCAACTTATCAAGCAGGTACTATAGGTTCAGATTATAGAGGTAGACAAATAAGATCATCTTATAGACCTGATGCAAGACGTTCACAGTATATGGCAGGAATAGTTGGTGATAGCTATACACCCATAGGCTATGAACAAAATCTTCAAAGGTTTATGTCACCTTATCAACAGAATGTTATTGATGTAGAAAAAAGAGAAGCAAGAAGACAATCTGACATAATGGGAAAAGGTATTGGTGATGCAGCTACAGCTCAAGGTGGTTTAGGTGGATATAGAGAAGCTATACAGCAAGCTGAACGTGAACGTAATTTAGGACAACAACTAGGAGATATACAAACTAGAGGTAGTCAAGCAGCATTCCAATCAGCACAACAACAATTAGCAGCAGAAAGAGCTGCTGGTTTAGGTGCAGCACAATTTGGTTTACAACAATTCCAAGCTGGTGAATCAGCACAACAAGCACAAGAAAAATTAATGCAAGCTGCATTCCAAGCTGGTGAGCAAGCCAAGCAACAAGCTGCTTCATTGGGCTTAACAGCAGAACAACAAACTGAAGCATCAAGACAAGCACAAGAAAAGTTCGCACAATCTGGATTCCAATTAAGTCAACAGGCTTTACAACAACAAGGTGCTCAATCACTACAAGCTTATCAAGCAGGTGAATCTGCTAGACAACAAGCAGCAAAACTTGGACTGACTGCACAGCAACAAGAAGAAGCTGCAAGACAAGCACAAGAGAAGTTTGGTCAAAGTGCATATGATTTATCTAATCGTTACAACTTAGCTGCTGCACAGGGATTAATGGGTGCAGGTGAAACTATTAGCAGAGATGCTCTATCTAGAATAGCAGCATTACAAGGTATAGGTGAACAACAAAGAGCATTGCAACAAGCTAGTTTTGATGTTGGTTATGAAGATTTCCAAAGACAAAGAGATTTTGCACAAAATCAACTTGGGTTATTTAGTAACTTGTTAAGAGGTGTACCAGTACAACCACAACAAAGAATAAGTACGTTTCAACAACAACCTGGATTATTTCAAACAGCCGTAGGTGCAGGTTTATCAGGTCTAGGTTTATATAGAGGAATGAGTTAATGAATTTAGTAGATTTAGCAACAGAATTAGAATATGTGCCTAAAGAACAATTGGCACAAATGTCACAAGACCCTAGCAGTAGGTATCCTCAATACTTAGTATTGTCAGAAATACAAAGAAGAACTGCTAACGAAAAAGCTTATGCAGCAGCTAAACCTAGACCTACTACTACAGTAGCAGAAGAAGTTGTTGGTGAATTTATGCAACCTCAAAGTTTGCAAGCAGGTATGCCGTCTGAATCAGCTCCAACTGATGCTTTCTCTTCAGAGTCTATGGGTATACCTGCCTCTGCTCCTATGCAACAACCTATGATGATGGCTGGCGGTGGTCAAACTAAGGCAGAAGCTAGAGAAGGCATTATTGATATGATGTCTGATATAAACATAAAACGTGGTGAAGCTGGATTATCTGGATTAATGGATGCTGCTGGTGATGTTATAACTGCTGGTAGTGCTGTTATACCTATAAATGCAGCAGGTAAGTTAGCACTTATAGAAAAAGCCATGAAGCCTTTATCTGGTGCTTACAGAAAAGCTTTAGAAGCTTCTAGAAAAGGTAATGTTGAATATGCAAATTTAGACCCTCTAGTTAAAGAACAAGCAAAAAAATATATACAACTTAGTAAAGAATCTGATAAAGCTTCTTTTACTTTGGGTGCAGGTGCACCAACAGCTTTTTCTTTAGGTGTTGCTAATCAAGCAGGAAAGTTTAAATATCAAGATGAAGATAAAAAAGCTAGTGGTGGTTTAACTGAATATATGAAAGAAGTTGGCTCTGAACTTAAACGTATAAAAGAAAAAGAATCTAGATATGCAGCTAGAAACAAAAGAGAAAAAGAAGGAAAAACAATATTTTCTACTTCATTATCACCTAGAAAATATGTAATACCTGATGAAACATATAAAAAATTAACTGATAAAGGAATGGTTAGGGCTTTTGATGCCTATAGACCTATGGGATTATTGTTTAACGCTTTATCTGGAGAAGGTGCATTTAGTGGAATGGATAGAACAATACCTGAATCAAAATTAAAAAACTTAGAGTCTGCAATGAAACAGTCTCGTAATGAAATGCAACAAAGACAATTAGGTTTAGCTAGTGGTGGTTTAACTGCTTATGCTAATGGTGGTGCATTAGAACAAAGTTTTGCAGACCCATATGAAAACGTATTAGGTTCATCTTCTAATCCTTACCCTATGGAATATATTGAAGATGAAGAAGATTTAACAATAGGAGATTTACGAGACCCATTAGCAGCAGCTACAGCGTTATTAGCCCTTGATCCAAGAAGAAAAGCTTTAAGTTATTTAGGAGGTAAAGCCAAAGGTTTATTTGGTGCAATAAAAAGAAGATATAAAAAAGATGATATAGATTTAGGACCAACAGGTATGCCAGCAGGTAAAGTTAAAGTTGGAAAAGAAACTTATGATCCATCAAAAGTAACTGTTCCACAAACAGGTATAGACTTAAAAAAAGTTATTAAAGACCCTTTAATTACAGTTCCTGCTGGATTAGGAACTGCATATTCTATATCGTCTTTATCAGATGAATCTGTTGATACAAATGATAAAAATAAAACAGAAACAGATACAGAAAAACAACTTCGTTTGCAAAGAGAAGAATATGAAAAACAACTCGCAGAACTCAGAAATAAAGCCACAGGAATAGCTAAACCTAAAAAAGAAATAGACTATGACTTAGTAGGATTAGGTGGTCTTATAATGGGTGCTAGAAATATGAGTGAACTTGGTACAGGATTAGCTGGATTAGCTGAAAGAAGACAAGCTAGAGAAGATGCTTTATTAGAAGGACAAGCACAACAAGATTATTATAGAGCTAGTGCTGATAAAGTAAGAGCTGAAATAGAAGGTTTACCTTTAGAAAATAAAATGGATGCTTTAGAACAAGTAAATGATATTCTTACTAAAGCTTTAGAAGGTGAAATTGAGCTCACAGAAGAACAATTACAATATTATAATGTAGCCTCTCAAACTTTAACTTCACAAATTTTAGCGTTACAAGGAATAACTGCAAATTCATTAACAGGACTTGATCCATTAGAAGAAAATAGAATACAGTAATGAGCGTATATAAAGCACCTGATGGAAGTAAATATAATATTCCTACAGAGCCTTTACAAAGAAAAAGATTTGTTGATGCTGTAAAAAATAAATACGGAGAAGATTTAGATCAAACTTCTACATTAGATCAGGCAATAGAATTTGGTAAAGCAATACCTAGGGGTGCTGCTAGTTTAGCTTTGTCTGTACCTACAGGTATAGTTTCTTTATTTGATATTGGTGATGATAGTGCAGCACTTAAAGGTTTACGAGGTCTAGAAAAATCATTACGAGAAGATTCAGCACTTGCAGCCGATCCTAGATACGCAGATAAATTTAGTACAAAACTAGGTGAAGGTATTGGATCATTTGTTCCTTTTTTAGGTGCTGCGAAAGTAGGTAGCACTTTAGCTAAAGCAGGAGCAGTAGGTCAAAAAACTGGACAATATGGTGTACCAGCAGCATTAGCTATACCAACAGGTATGTCTGCACAAGCTGATCGTATAAACATGGCTAGAGAAATGGGTGAAGATGTTGGTGGTTTAACAGAAACAACTGCCACTCTATTAGGTGGTGCTATAGGTATTACAGAAATATTACCTGTTGCACACATATTTTCTAAAGTATCTAAAGCAGCTCCTAAATCTGTAAAAGAACAATTAGTATCTGCACTTAAATCAGGTGCATTTGAAGGTGGTCAAGAAGTAGGTGCAAGCATACTGCAAGATTTAACTGCTCGTGGTTTATATAGTGAAGAATTACCTATTGGTGAAAGTCTATTTGATGAGTTTACTATAGGTGGCATTATTGGTGCTGGTGCTGATCTGGTTGTTACTAGCATGGGTAAGAAAGGTATAAAAGACTATCACGCAGAAGAAAAAGCTAGAAGAGAAACTTTAAACAAACAAGAATTATTAAAAACAAAAAAAGTGGAATTAGGTCTTGAACAAGGCACTATTCCAGAATTTCAAGAACCAACTCAAATTGATGTTCCAAACATCCCCGCCCCCGAATCCATACAAGACCCTCTTAATTTAGATTATGTAGAAAATGCTGATGGCAGCTTTGCTATATTAGATTTAAATCAACCAGCCAATCCTATTATATCTACAGCACCTACACAGGCTGCTGCTGTTACAGGTATTGAGAAACTTAAAACAAAACAAAACAATGCTTTGTTAAAAAACCAACTAGATAATATGCTTTACCTACAAGGTAATGTTAATAGTGCTGCTGCGTTTGAATTAGGACAAACTTTATTAGACCCCATAGCTACAACTGTTACAGCTAATGATATAGCAGTTAATAACAGTAGACTTAAAGACACAGGTAAAAAGAATTTTGTAGATCAAAATAAAAATAAAACTTTTAGTATGCCTGAAGCAAAAAAACTGCTTACTAAAAAAGATTTTAACACCATGACAGAAAGTATGGCACAAGCCGTATTTAAACAATCAGAAAAGTCTGGAGAACCTTCTTTAACTGCTGGTAAACAAAAACTTAATACTACTCCTAAGTTTTTAAAGTCTATGCTTGCTTCTAAAAACATAGACCCAGATAGTATTATCTCACCTGCTTTTCAACACGCTGCTGAAGTATTTACAGGAACAAGTCAAATTTCAAGCATGACTAAAGGACAAAAAGAACTTTTGTTAGCTAGAATTCATGCTATGCCTAAGTTTAATAATAAAATTTCTTTTCCTGAATTTAGAAATAGAGAGTATTCAGCCAAAGATATGGCTGATTTTGTAGCTAATATTGGTAAAACTGAATTTACAATAGATAATGTCAAAGATTTTTTAACTCAAAGATATACAGGTAAAAAAGCTAAATATCACAAAGGTAACTTTGAAGATAATTCTTTTTTAGCAATACAAGAAGCTGATACATTTTTAAGAGATTTAAAGGATAGTGGTAGAGCAGAATTACAAGAAGATTTTGTTACATACAAAATTAGAGACAACTTTGAATTTGATATTGCAAGACGAGCTGAAAGTTTTGGACAAACACCAGAAGAGTTTAGAGCCAAGTTAGAAGCAGAAAATAAATTACCACAAGAGATTATTGACCAGTTAGTAGAATCAGAAAGAGTAAAACAAGAAAAACTTTTACCTCCAGAAGAGGTTGAACCTAAAGTTATAAATTATCGTGAAGCAGTAGAAGAGGGTAGAACTAATAAGTTTGCTAAAGAAGCTCAAAGAATATTAAACGAAAGGGGCTTGAAAGATACTGGTGTAGTTATAAGTAATGAATTGTTATCTGCTAGCACATTAAGACAAGTAAAAGATAACGAACTTATTTATGATCCAAGAGCAGTAAAAGATAGAGGCATATTAGGTGAGTATGATAAACAATCTGACATTATATTTTTATCACTTAATAGAATTAATCCTGATGGCAATCTTACAGAGTCAGATATACAACAAAAGTTAAATAGAGTTCTTGACCATGAAATGATTCATGCGTTGAGAGCTAAAGATTTAATTAATGAAAGAGAATATAACTATTTACGCAATCAAGTTAAAAGTAAAAAAGTACCTGAATCGTTTGATTCTAATTTTAAAAATAAATCTTTTTATCAAAGAAGTGTAAGTATTAATTCCGCTACATTAGAAGGCAGAGAACTTACAGAAGAAAAAAGAGAAGAGTTTTTTGTAGAAGAAGCCATAGCAGAAATGTTTAAGGCTAGAGAAGATATAAAAAATATGCCACCTAAATCACAAGGTATATTTAATAAAATTGTTGATTTCTTTAAAGGCATGGGTGAAGCAATGCGTTTATCAGGATATCAAAATGTATCTGATATATTTACTGATATTGAACAAGGCAGAGTAGGTGCTAGAGCTAGAGGAGAAATAAGAACTACAAGAGAGCTTGATACAGGCGAAGCTAGAAGAGGTTTAGGTGAGTTAGCTGATGATATAGAACAAAGAGAAGCAGCATTACCTGAAGCTGCTAGAGTCATTACTGGCGATCCTATAGTTACTACACAAGAACTATCTAAGTTACAAAGACTACCTATACCTGAACCATTACCTGAACCTATTATAGAACCAGACCCAACTGAACCTGACCCTGACCCTGCTCCAGCTCCAGCTCCTGTTGAAACAGCAACACCATATGATGTGCGTAAATTAAGCGGACAAGAATATGATAGTGACAGATTATTAATTACTAATGGTTTATTAAATAGTAAAGCAATAATTAAAGCTGGAAGTAATAGACAAAAAGGATTTTATAAAGGTGATTCTGTCAAAATGATGAAATGGCTAAAAGACAATTCGCCTAATGAAGATTACAGAATTATAGCCTCTAAAACTTATGAGACATTATTAAAGTTACAGAAAAAAGGTTTTAATTTTCCTTTAGAGTTTTCAAGTCGTTCTTTAGGTGGTGCAAGTGGACAAGTAGAATTACGTTTATTTGATCGTACTACTATGCCAATGAAAATTAATAACTCTCAACAAAGTATAAATGATAGTAAATCACTTGGTGGAATGAATACTAATGGTGTTAATTTTGAAACACTATTACATGAAGCCATACATCAAGCAACTCTTACTACAGTCCGAGATTTTAATCTTTACATACAAGGTAAAAAATTACCCAAAGATTTAAGAGCACCAGTTAAATTAAGTAAAAAAGCAATTAAAGCTTCAGAAGATTTAGAAAATGTTCAAGATAAAGTTAATGAATATATAAAAGAAAAAAAAGATTATTACACAAAAGTTGGTGCAGAGTTAAAGCGTTTTTATGATATTGCAATGGAAGCAAGCACTAAAGAAATAACAGAAACTGCATATGATGAATTTAAAAGATTAAGAAATGAATATAGAACAGAAGTTAAAAAAGAATCTTCAACAATAAAAAAATTAGCAGCAACTCTTGTAGATAATCAATTTCCAACAAATGAAAGAGTTATAAAAGGTGTGGAAGGAAGTTATCTATCTTGGAAAAAATATTACCAAGATTATAAAGTTAATGGAGGATTTGCAGAAAAGGATTTATCTGAATTTATAACATTTGGTTTAACCAATAGAGAGTTTCAAGAATTTTTAGAATCTATACCTTATAAAACTAAAAATGCTTGGAGTGAGTTTGTACAGTCTATAAGAAATATATTAGGTTTACCTGCAAAATCTAATACAGCTTTATCTGCATTTTTACAAAGTGCAAGTGATATTGTTGAAACAGGAGCACAAACAACAAGAATAGGTAAAACTGATACTGAGTTAATTGATACTGTTGATTTTGCTAATAAATCAATTGATGAAAATAGCAAAGAAGGTTTAGAGTTAAAACTTAGAGATTTAGAAACTCAACTTTACAATGCTGAACGTATTGAAGCTGATGGAAGAGGTAGAGTTTCAGAAAGAATAGCTAAACAAGATAGAGACCGAATAAATAGAATTAAAAATGAAATTCAAAGTATTCAAAACGAATTAGCACAATCTACTTTACCTGAACAACTACCTTTATTTTCTGAAGGAACAAGATTCCAAGGTGACAATAAAACATCTGAACAAGTAAAACTTAAAAGGTCTGTAGAAGAGGTAGAGGAGCTAGTAAGACAGACTCCTAGGGGTGGAGTACCCTATTACAATTTAAATGCCTCAGACGTGGCTATAGACGCTGCATTAGAGTTTAATAAAGACCTTTCATCTGTAGCTCCTAACGATATACCTCTTTGGTCTGCACCTAGCTTAGATGGTGTTGATGCTGACTTAGTTGAGGGCATAGA